>JAEEGJ010001959.1_pt1 | contig 214499 bp, 144 predicted proteins | sample 8958761 | NCBI WGS metagenome assembly JAEEGJ01 (sample SAMN16246546, study PRJNA631951) | gut metagenome | biome: gut microbiome; feature: rumen; material: RS-attached | host: Bos | place: Iran: Karaj | collected 2018-10 | reverse complement strand
ATATGGGGCACAAAGTACCAGCCGCGATTTGCAATTGTTACTGCCAGGTTACACAACTGTAAGGGAGTACAGGTAACATCGCCCTGTCCCATACCAGCCCACCAGATAGTCTTTCCATCCCAACCATCCTTATAACGACGGTTCAAGTAATCGGCACCAGCCAACAGTCCTCCCTGCTCACCCTGAATATCAATATGCATCGGGCCACCCAGTCCCATCGATTGCATATAGCTGCGCCAGGTAGTAATAGCTTCGTCTTTCGATTCATAAACAAAGTCATCGTTAATCATCGAGGCAAAAGTCATCAGGAACCAGGTATTACAACTCTGGGCAATAGCATCCTTCAGGGCCAGCGGCGAACGATGCTTATGACAGCCCACCTTGATATTACCATCCGTAATACCATTATTACAGGCCACAGTAGTCTCTGTGGTAATAATGCCTTCCGACAACAACGTCAGTGCCTGCGCCGTCTTAAAGGTAGAACCTGGTGCCTGGGGCTTGCCGATAGCCTGACGCACATCGTAGCCCTTGGGAGTGTTTGTTGCGATACAGAGTATCTCACCATTTGCAGGGTTGATAGCAACAATACTGCCTGTTTTTCCTTTCAACAACCGCTCACCCAGTTGTTGTAACATCGGACGAATGGTCAATGGTCCGTCAGTTGGCAGACTCTGTCCGCAAACTGCCAAACTGCCCCAAATACCTATTAAGAGGAATATCTTTTTTAAGCTCATCTTTTTCATTTTGGATGCAAAAGTACGAAAAAAATCTCAATTCTTAATTCTAAATTCTAAATTTATTTGTACTTTTGCATCCATGAACAAGAAAATCATCCTCATTACAGGTGGACAGCGTTCAGGGAAGAGTGCCCAGGCAGAAGTACTGGCTCTTTCCCTTTCCCCTAATCCAGTCTATCTGGCAACAGCCCATATCTGGGACGACGAGTTCCGCGAAAGGGTGCGTCGTCATCAAGAGCGTCGTGGTCCACAGTGGACAAACATCGAAGAAGAGAAATTCCTAAGTCGCCACAATCTTACAGGCAAGGTGGTGGTGATCGACTGTGTCACCCTCTGGCTGACGAATTTCTTCTTCGAAACCTCCGATGTCGAACAGACTTTAGAGGCAGTAAAGTCCGAGTTTAATCGGTTTACCAACCAAGAGGCCACCTTTATCTTCGTCACCAACGAGATAGGCAGTGGTGGTGTCAGTGAGAATGCCATTCAACGGAAGTTCACGGATCTCGAAGGATGGATGAACCAATACATCGCCTCCAAAGCCGATGAGGTGATTCTGATGGTAAGCGGCATTGCAGTAAAGGTGAAATAATATGCGCGCATTTAAGATAGATATTCCTAACGAGACATTACGTCCATCGATTCAGGCAAAGATCGACAACCTGAACAAGCCCAAAGGTTCACTCGGACGTTTGGAGGAACTGGCGATGCAGATCTGTCTGATTCAGCAGACGCTCACACCAAGTCTCCACCATCCTTGTCATCTGCTTTTAGGGGGTGATCATGGTATTGAGCGCGAAGGAGTCAGTGTGTCGCCTCGTGAGGTTACCTGGCAACAGATGATCAACTTCACCAAAGGCGGTGGAGGGGTGAATATGTTCTGTCGCCAGCATGGTTTCAAGCTCCGCATCGTCGATGTGGGAGGGGACTATGATCTCAGTCAGGTGGATGGCATCATCGATCGTAAGATTGCGCGTGGCACCAGGAACTTCCTCTACGAGCCTGCTATGACGGAAGAAGAGTTCGACCAGGCTATCGAGATCGGAGCCGACTTGGTGGATGAGTGCATCGCAGAAGGTTGTCAGGTTCTCAGTATCGGAGAGATGGGCATCGGTAACACCTCACCCTCCAGCATCTGGATGCATCTCTTTGGCAACATCCCCCTCGAAGAATGCATTGGTGCAGGTGCTGGTCTCGACACCCCAGGCATCCGCCACAAATACGACATCCTCTCTAAAGCCGTAGCAAACCTTACCCCATCTTGCGTCCCTCCGGTAGCAAGCGAGCAAAGCTCGAGCGGCGCCCTGCCCCTTGTTCCTCTCAGGTACTTCGCCGGCTTCGAGATGGCTGCTGCCATCGGAGCGATGCTCCGTGCTGCCGAACGACACCTTATTATATTAATAGACGGCTTCATCATGACAGCCTGTGCCTTAGCTGCCACCCAGCTCTATCCTGAGAGTCAGTCATATATGATCTTCACTCACTGTGGCGACGAGAGTGGCCATCGCAAGATGCTCGACCTGATGAATGCCAAACCCCTACTCTCACTCGGACTGCGCCTGGGCGAAGGAACAGGTGCGCTCTGCGCCTATCCCATCGTTGATTCCGCTGTGAGGATGATCAACGAGATGAACAACTTCGACAAGGCCCAAATCACTAAATATTTCTGAACGATGGAAATCCAAATAGACCAAACCCGCTGGTACGACCGCATCTGGGCAGCTTTTATCTTCTTCACCAGTCTGCCCTTCTGGCGACTGCATCAACCTCCCAAGGAGTGCTATAAGACGGTGGTAGAACACTGGCCGCTCACTGGTTGGCTGACTGGTGGTGCCATGGCTGCCACTCTCTTCTTCGGCAGTATGGTGCTGCCTTACGCCATCGCCATCTTCCTCGCCATCGTGGTACGACTGCTCATCACTGGGGCACTCCACGAAGACGGACTGGCCGACTTCCTTGATGGCTTTGGTGGCGGAGGCTCTGATCGTCAGCGCATCCTCGACATCATGAAAGACTCGCACATCGGCACCTTTGGTGTGTTAGGCTTGATTATCTACGAGCTGCTGTTGGGTGCAACCCTCTTCTCTTTGCCGCCCACGATGGCAGCTCTGACCATTCTGGCAGCCGATCCCTATAGTAAGATGGTGACCAGTCAGCTGATTATCATGATGCCCTATGCCCGAAGAGAGAGTGAAGCCAAAAACAAGACCATCTATCGCAAGATCCAATGGGTGGCAGGTGTCAGTCTCGCTATACAAGGACTGCTCCCGTTGGCTGGCTATCTCTATCTTACCCGCCTGCCTTGGGAGATCATCGTCTTCCTGCCTTGTCTGGTGATGTACTTCCTCTACCTGCTTATTTGGCGCCGATTGCATGGCTATACGGGCGACTGCTGCGGAGCCGTCTGTCTGTTGGTAGAGTTGGCATTTTATCTGGTTGTCTGTGCGTTAGCAGCATATCCAGGCGCATAGTCCTGTCAACACCACCATCAACACCTCAGCCATCCTGTTCACACGGATGGCTGTTTTCATATCAGCCGTTGTCAACTCACGATCATTCTCGCCGATATAGGGTTTGTCAAACAGCTCGCCAAAGTAATAATGCGGTCCGCCAAACCTACAATCCAGAATACCCGCCAGGGCAGCCTCTGGGTAACCACTATTGGGCGAGGCATGCTTCCTGCCGTTTCGCCAGACGAAGCCAAACAGCTTCAGTTTGCCTGAGACAAGAATCATCAACAAGGCCGTCAGTCGCGCTGGGATCCAGTTGGCCACATCGTCGATATGGGCAGCCCAACAGCCGAAAGCCTTATAGCGCTCTGTCCTGTAGCCGATCATCGAGTCGAGCGTGTTCACCATCTTATAGGCCAGCATACCTGGTGTGCCCAGCAACATCAACCAGAACAGCGGCGCTATCACACCATCGCTCAGGTTCTCCGCCAATGTCTCAAGGGCAGCTGTTCTGACCTCCTGTGCAGAGAGCTCCGAGGTGTCGCGCCCCACAATCCTTGCCACCTGCGTCCTACCCTCTTCCAACGAGCTGTCGAGTGCCAGGAACACAGCACGTACCTCGCGGATCAGCGTCGTTCCAGCCAGACAATAGAAGATGATGATAGCATCGAAAACCAGCAACGGATAAGGCACAGCCAGCATCCACAGCAACCAGCGCAGACCAAAAACTAATCCAAACACAAAAAGGATGAAACCAACAGCCATCAGCGCGCCCTTCAACTGACGATGCGAGCCCTGATTAAGCCGATGTTCCCCCCACGAGATCATCCGCCCGAACCACACGATGGGATGTGGTAACTTAGCAGGATCGCCCCACACAAGATCGAGCAACCAACCCATCGCCAATGGCAGAAGACAGAGGATCCGTTCCATACCTTTTAATCTTCATCCATCGGATAACGCACGCCCCACTTCCTGCGCAGATCATCCATCAGCCGCATCACGTAGAGTGTCTCCTCATGGGGCATCTCGCGAGGCTCCATCAAACCGTCTATCAGGGCTTCACGACAAGAAATAAACTGGTATTCATAGCCTGTAATCTGATGAGGCACGCGGATGGTCTTAATATAGGTACGATCAGGACCATTCACCACAATCTGCTGGGGATTATTGATGTTGTCGATAATCAGATTACCTTCTGTACCAGCTATCACACCGATATTATCGCCCACACAGGCCGCACTCGACTGGAGGTTGCACAGCATCCCGTCCTCAAGCACCACACTGATGGCATTCGTCAGATCCATTCCCGTCGCCGACTTCACGCACTGGCTCTCGATATTCACGATATCGGCAGGGAAGAACATCCTGACAAAGTTCAGGGCATACACACCCAGGTCGAGCAAAGCCCCTCCACAGAGGTCGGCCCGCATAATACGCAGCTTGTCGCCCATCGAGTAGCCCAGCGTCGCCGTCAGTAGTCTGGGAGTACCTATCTGTCCGTTAGCAATCAGCTCGCGCACCATATTAACTACAGGCTGGTAGCGTGTCCAGATAGCTTCGGCAATAAACACCTTCCGCTCATGAGCCAAGTCGATAATCTCATTTGCCTGACGATGGTTCGCCATAAACGCCTTCTCTACCAGACAAGGCTTGTCAGCCATCAGTGCCTCCTTCGTCACATCAAAATGATGCGAATGAGGCGTAGCAACATACACCAGATCCACATCGGGATCTCTGATCAGTTCTGAATACGAGCCGTAAGCCTTTTCGATGTTCCAGGTCTTGGCAAACACCTCCGCCTTCTCTAACGAACGAGAAGCAATAGCATAACACACGCACTCTTTGAGTCCGTTTAAAGTAATGGCAGCCTTCTCAGCTATCCATCCAGCGCCGATGATACCGACGCGTAAAAATCCGTCTTGTTTCATATTTTTGTGATTTACGCAGCAAAATTACAAAAAAAAATTGATATTCGTGTAGTTTTTCGTAACTTTGTTGCGTCTAATGGGCAAAAGATTCAAAAAACAGAACGACAATGAATGCATTAGAGAAACAGTTTGCGCAAACCGTAGCGGAACACAAAAGCACCATCTACACCGTGTGCTACATGTTCTCGCAAGATGCCGACGAGGTGAACGATCTGTTCCAGGAGGTATTGGTCAATCTTTGGAAAGGCTTCGAGAACTTCGAGCATCGCAGTGACATCAAGACGTGGATCTATCGCGTCGCCCTCAACACCTGTATCTCCATAGACAGGAAAAAGCGACGCGCAGCCACAGCCCGACTGACCATGGACATCAACCTCTTTGAAGACCGCGACGAGGACACGCGCCAGGTGGACATGCTCCACAAGCGCATCTCCAAATTGCAACCCTTCGACCGTGCGATAGTCCTGCTCTGGCTCGAGAACCTATCGTACGAGGAAATCGGACAGATTGTCGGTATTACTGCCAAAAACGTCAGCGTACGTCTGTTTAGAATCAGAGAACAGCTAAAGAAAATGTAAAAATTGAAAAATTAAAAAATTGAAAGGAACCCATTATGAACAACAACGAATTTGAATTAGAGAATATGCGCCAGCAGATGACCACGCTCAAGAATAAGCTCAACAAACAGGAGATAGTGAACGACCGTCTGATTCGCCACTCAATGAAGAACACCGCCGGTAACATCAGCCGCAGATATTACTTCATCATGGCCCTCTGCCTGCTGATGATTCCCTACAGCTACTGGGCATTCGTGAGCCTGAACGGCTTCTCCATTCCTTTCTGGATTTTCACCTGCATCGTCATGCTGGTCAGCTTTGGAGGGACCTTCTATAACAGCAGGAAACTGAGCGATTCGAACTTGATGACCAACAACCTCGTGGACGTCCGTCGCCGTATGGCCAGTGCCAAGAAGTTCGATGCTGACTGGCTCTTCCTCGGCATTCCCCTCGCCATCGTCTTCCTTGGTTGGTTTATGTACGAGTCTTATCAGCTTCATCCAAATGCCTTTTTCAACGGGCTCTTCTGGGCCGGATGTATCGGTGGCGTTATTGGAGCCATTTGGGGATTCTCCCTCCACTTCAAGACCCAGCGCCAGTATCAGGACATCATCGACCAGATAGAAGACCTGACAGCAGAAGAATAAACCCCAATAGCCCTAGCAGGAATCAGAAAAGATTTCTTAGCTAGGGCTATCAAGCCTTTTTGCGTCGCGTATCTGCCAGATACATGCCGAGAAGGATGAACAGTGTGCCAAGGATGAACCACGGGGTAATTTCTTCGGCAAGAATGAGCCAGGCGAAGACGATGGTAATAACAGGATTCAGATAGACGTAGTTGGTGGCCACAACAGCTCCAAGCCGCTTCAGCACCCAGGCCCATGTTAAGTAACACAGCATTGAGGCCACGCATCCAAGAAACAGCAAGTTCCACATCAGTTCAGGCTGGGTTAGGAGCAGGTGAATCTTCAATCCAGGGTGTACTATATAATAAGGAATCATCGATACGAGGCCGTAGAAGAACACCTTGCGGGTGATGAACAAGGCATCGTAGTGCGCATTGGCTGGTATCATGAGCAGGCTGTACAGTGCCCAGCAGAGGCAGGCAGCGAACGCTAAGGTATCGCCCAATGGCGAGAGGTGGAGCACGAAATGTCCATTCATGACCACCACGATAACCCCTAATGCTGCCATGAGCGAACCAAAGGCCTGTAGGCGGCTCAGTCGTTCAGACTTGTAGAAAAGCCCGATGAAAGCCGAGGCGAAAAGCGGACACAGGCTGACAATAATGCTGGTGTTGGTGGTTGTCGTGTAGTTCATGGCCGAGTTTTCAGTCAGGAAGTAGAGCGATCCTCCCGTTACGCCCAATGCTACCATCAGCAGTTCGTCTTGCCAGCACTTAGAGATCCAGCGAATTCCCCTTACAAGACTGTAGCCCAACAATAATACGTAGGCAATAGCGAAACGCAGGATGAATATCTGGGCCGGCGTCAGTCCACCCAGTAGCAGCAACTTGGTAAAGACGAACGTTGTTCCCCAAACGGTCACAACCAGAAACGCAACGACATGAGGCAGGAATCGTTTCATATATTATTAGCGAAGTAAGATGCCCGTAAAAATCCGACCCGAATTGATGCCGAGGCGACGGGCGGAGAAGAATGTATCTGACTGCAGGAAAGTACAGACTGAAGAGACCGCAATATGGTCAGCAGGAACCCCCGCTGTAAGCAACTGCAGACGGTTGCACTCAGGCAGGTCGATGTGCCATTTTGAAGGTAAAAGTGAAGAGTGAAGAGTGGGGTATTTCCTACTTAGCTCTTCCATAGGGAAGCCTTCGTTGGCGAAGGCGTCGTAGACCTCGTCGCCCACCTCGAAACTGTCAAGATGGATGCCTGGTCCAATCTGAGCAACAATGTCACAAGGTCGGGTGCCATAGACGGCGTTCATCTTTGCTACGGACTTTTCTACGATGCGCTGCACTGTTCCCCGCCAGCCTGCATGAATGGCACAGACGGCACGATGTACGTTGTCGTAAAGCAACATAGGGATGCAGTCAGCCGTCGAGACACCGATGCACACACCAGCCACGTTCGTCATTAAAGCATCGATACCATCGAGTTCTCCTTGACGTTGCTCAGCAGGAAGGCCCAGCAGTCTCTCATCAACTACGGCCATCTCCGTCAGGTGTACCTGATGCGGCATGAGCAGGCGGTCATCACTGATTCCTAATAACTCACAAAGTGCTGCGCGATTCTGTCTGATGTCCTCCTCACAGTCACCACAGTAACGGTTGATGTTGAACTCGCCATAGCGTCCCTTGCTACAGCCGCCCTGTCGTGTACTGCTAAAGGCGGTCACGCCTTCGCCCCAATGATAGTAAAGCAATCTTGGTACTGTCATGTTTCTGTGTTTATATCTTTTTCGATGCAAAGGTACGAAAAAAAGACAGGAATTCTTGATTTATGTCAAGAAAGTGGGGCGTTGAGTTTACTTTTTTCTTAAAAGTTTTGCAAAAAGGCATAAAAGGGTGTATCTTTGCGACGTGTTTTTCATAGTATTAGATTTAAGGTTAACAAGGTTGGGGGTTCAGCGGAACCCCTTTTTTTAGTTTAGCCGGATAATCTCGTCGCACATCTGACTGACGGCAGGTCGGTGGGTAATGAAAATCATGGTCTTTTCAGGACAGGCGGCAAACAGTCGGTTGAAGAGTTCACGCTCGGTTTGTTCGTCGAGCGACGAACTGATCTCGTCCAACAGCAGAATGCTGCCTGGGCGCAGCAGTCCGCGGGCTATGGCTATACGCTGAGCCTGCCCCTCGCTCAGTCCGCCAGCCCGTTCACCAATCTGTGTGTCAAGACCGTCGGGTAGGTCAAAGACAAAGTCGGCCATCGCAGTGTGTAATACCTGGCGCAGTTCGTCGTCGGTGGCTTCTGGACGTGCCAGCTGCAGATTGTAACGCACCGTGCCGCTCATGAGCGTATTGCCCTGAGGAACGAACACGAAATGGCTTCTGGTTGCCTCACTGATGGGTTGTTGACCCTCTTCACCTTCCAGCAGCAGTTTTCCCTCGTTGGGCTGAATGAAAGCCAACAAGAGGCGGAATAGGGTGGTTTTGCCGATGCCCGTCGGTCCCATAACGGCCGTCTTACTACCAGCCTGGAAGGTGTGCGTGAAGTGGCTCAGCACTTGACGGTCGCCGGTGGCATAGCCGAAGCTGACGTCAGAGAGGATGACTGATGGGTGATGGGTGATAGATGACGGATGATGAATGGCAGGTGCTGTCTCTGCACCTTCAACCAGTTCCTCAAGTCGGTCGATGCTGGCTGTCGCATAGAAAAACTGCGGCATCATGTTGAGCAGGCTGAGAATGGGCTGCTGAATCTGCCCGACCAGTTGCAGGAAGGAGGTCATGACGCCAAAGGTGATGACACCGGCACGAAGCTGCAGACCACCCCAGATAAACGCCAGCAGATAGCCCAGGCTGAAGGTGGCCGCCAAGAGGGTACGCGTGAGAACGGTAAAGCGTGTGCGGTACATGACGCGCTGCAGCAAGGTGTTTTGTGTCGAGCTGAGGCGTTTGGTAACCCACCGTTCGCTGCCCAGCGAGCGCAGCACGGCATTGTGTTCCATGCCCTCCTGCACCTGCATCTGGATGTAGCTCTCTTGTTGTCGGATATCCAGTGTCATGTTGCGCAACCGTCGTGCAAGCAGTTTTCCCGACACAGCGACCACAGGTGTGGCCATGAGCAGGATGATTGCCAGACGGTTGTCCATGGAATAGAGCAAGAGGAAGGCACCAATGAGTTGGACGCCTGTTACGACACACTGCGGCAGCAGCGTGGTGGTGAGGTCGGCAACGGTATCGATGTCTTTCGACAGACGTGAAGTGACGTCGCCCGAATGCAACTGGTCTTCATACATCTGACGGCGGAACAGGCTGCTAAACACACGTAGGCGGATTGCATTTGACTGGCGTGTGGCTGCCTTGACGGTGAGGTAATAGAAACACTGTCGCAGCATGATGCTCGTCGCCACGATGGCTACCAGCAGCAGAATCATGTTGATGACGTCGGCATCGGTACCTGTGCGGATGGTGACGTCGATGAACTGCTTGCTGAACCAGATCATGACCAGTCCGAGCAACACCTGTGCGATGCCCGCCACGATACGTATCAGGGTATTCCACCTGATGCCTCGTGTGTTATGCCAAAGCCAGCAAATGTACTTCACTTCTCTTACGAACGATAACCTTAACGATAACCCTAACGTTAACCTAAACCTTAACGATAACCTTAACTATAAACTATGAAATAATTCCAATTTCCTGCCACTGGGCCACCATCTTCTCTACATCAGTACGAGCCTGTTCGCGGCTGACCTCATACTCGTTGCAGAGTGCCTCGGTAAGGCTGTCAATGGAAAAGTCGCCCATTTCGCCGGCCTTTTTCCATAGCCATGCAGCCGTCTCATTCAGACTGATGAGTTTTCCAAAGTCGATGGTTCCGAGACCTTCCCCAACGATTACGTTCTCGCCGCACACGGTGCGCAGCACAAATCCTTCTTTTTGTCTCATATTCTTTTATTTCTTTAACCGTTATTATGTCTTTTCGACGTCAATAAAATTTCAGCCACGTTCTTCGATAAACGGCCAGTATCCAGCGGCGGACGGGCAGCAGGCGCCACCACAGATGGCTGGCACGGACACGCCAAGGAGCGTCAAGTGGTTTGTGGACACCCTTGGGCGTCACGACATTAATGGCCTTGGCAGCCACATCCTTCAATCGGCAATGTTCCACGCCGGCAATGTTACCGTCACCCATCAGCGTTACCTGATCACCTTCGATACGGATAATGCGGTGTACCACGTAGCGACAGTCCTCGACCCACGCCAACACGACGTCACCCACCTCAATAGGCTCTGGCTTTACCAGATCGACGCTCTCCTTGCCGCCGATGATGAAAGGCAGCATGCTGTAGCCCTTCACGGGGAAGGTAACGCGCATGCCTTCATTGACGAGGGCTATGGCATTACGGATGATTTCGTTGTCGCTAATCATGGTGAACTATGAACTCCGAACACATTCGTGCCGCAGCCTCATCAGGCAGACATTCCAGATGCCAGACGGCCACTTCACCTACCATGCTATTCTCCGTTTCGTGCAGCCCTTCTGCAATCTGTTTGTCCCACCGCTTGCCGCTAATCGACGGCACCAGTGCCGCGTATGCCTCCAAGGCCTTTAGACGGCGAATCTTGTTATAGGGTGCCTGACTCAGTTGCACCACGCCGCCCAGCGGGTAACTCACGTTCCGATAGCATGGTGTCTTGCCACTCCAGGGAGAGCCAAACAAATAGAATCCATCAGGCATTCGTCGCACCACGGGATTGTCGTCGTTTACCAGTTCCGTTCCTTCGATATATTTCAGCCACAGCGAAGAGTGCGTACTCTTGCCTGTGCCGCTCTTGCCAAGGAACATATAGGCTCGCCCCTTGTAGCTGACCACCGACGAATGGAAGAGGGCGGTCTGCCGACAGGCTGTCGATAAGGCATACATTACCATCAGGGCGTTGTTGATGCCAAACAGGGCCTCGTTCTCTAATGCAACAACGGCAGTCGTGTAATGGGCATCGGTCACCATGCGGGCAGCACGCTTGCCCCACAACTGGAATTCGAAGTATGGTTGTCCGCCGGCCTTTCCTGCCACAATCTGTGAACCGTCATCATCCTGGTTAATCTCAATGGTGACGGGTCCGATAACGGGGAAGGCCTCTTCGGCAACCACTTTTAGGTTGAATACTACATCGTCGGTAGCCTCAGCGGCAAACGGGGTATATTGCGCCATTTCACCAACGATGGGGTTGGTGTCGCTTAGTTCGACGGAAAAAGTATGTTCTGCTACAGTATAGTAAAGCTTCATTTCTTGTCCTTGTAGATTAACGGATTGGCTCCTGAGGTAATCTCCAGCTCATCATGGTGCTTCAGGATGAACGAGTCGATGTGGCGTTTCCGTTTCGTTTCAAAAATCTCGTCCACGGCAATGAGGATACCAGTCTCCTCGACGTCGCCGAAGTCGTTGTTGATGGCTGTACCGAAGAGTTTCATCGTCGGCGAAAGTCCCATGTAGGCGTTGACCAGTGGCGGAATGTTATAACCCATCTGGCGAATCTCACGGTTCAGTATCAGGTAGTCGTCCTTGAACGACTTGCCACAGAACAGTGCCTCCAGCTCTGTGGGGTCAGTGTCCAGTTTCAGCGGATTCATGGGGATGATGAGGTTGTCCTTGTCATCAAAATGCTTCTTCAGGAAGAAGAGAATCATGTCGCGTCCCTTACGGATGTACGAGGGGTACATGGTCATCTTGCCGAAATAGTAGCGGATATTGGGACGGATAACCGTCAGTGCTCCCAAGCCGTCCCACAGGTTGTCGAGGGCAAACAGGCTCTTGGCACCCATGCGCGACGACTGATAGGGCAGTGTGACGAAAGAGCGTCCCAGCTCTACGGTCCAGGGGGCATACTCCTTCAGGAACTTCTCAGAGAAATGGAACATGTGGCTGGTAGCCAGAATGGGCTGTCCCTCGGCATTGTACTCCCAGTCGGTACCCAACAGATAGCGATAGCCGCCGATGATCTCCTGCTCCTCAGGATTCCATACAATGAGCTGCTTGTAACAGTTCGGACAGGTATCAAACTCATCAATATCCATTTCCTTGCCCGTGCCGCCACCAGCCTCGCGGAAGACGATTTCGCGCAACCGGCCAATCTCACGCATGACGTTCGGAGCATCATGCGCCGTTATCACATAGATTTCGTTGTTGCTCTTGTTGGTCATGCGCAACTGCTTGTCGGACGTTAGCTCGCTTTTCAGGACGTCCTTGCTGACGGGAGGGATAATCGGTTGTTCCATTATTTGTTTTAAGTTATTTATGCGGTAGCAAATTATTCACTTTTCACTCTTACCTATTCACTTTTCACTTTTCACTCTTCACTCTTACCTTTCATAGGGAGTACACTTGTTCCTTGACATATTGTGCCCACTCCGACGGTGTCCGGCTTTTGTCGAACGTCTGCCAGGGAATGGGTTTGCCTATCTTCACCTCGAAGGTCTTGCCGACGTTCTTATACATCTCGTCGACCAAGAATAGCATGGCCAGGTTGAAAGGCAGAAAGCGGTCGGAGAAATTGGCCAGCTTATAGAAGAAGTCGGAGTTCTGTCCGCTAAAGTGGATGGGCACCACGTCACGCTGATATTCCACACTCTTAGCGATGAAGGTCTTCTTCCATGGAATATCCTGGATGACACCGTTCTGACGACGCGAACAAAGTCCGGCAGGGAACATCAGCATGTGGTTGTCGCTCTGGAAACCAGCCTCCACCATAGCCGGAAACTGGCGGCTCTGCTTGCCCGTTTTGTTGATGGGAATACACACGGGAGCCAGTCCGGGCAGATTCATCAGCAGGTCGTTCACCAAATAGCGAAACCGGCCGTTGTAATGGCGGCCGATGATGGCCCCTAATGCCACACCGTCCTCACCACCCAACGGATGGTTCGAGACAAATGTATACAGCTTGCCGTCGTTGGGGTCGGGCAGGTTTTCCTCACCCTTCACCACCAGCACCGCCTGCAGATAGCGCACCGTATCCTCCAGCCATTCTGTTCCCGACAGATGGCGCGACTCCCAAAGATATTTGTTCATTTCGTCCTGATGGATGATACGCTTCAGCCACGACACCAGGAATCCCGGCACCCATTTGGCCTTGCTGCCCATTTTCGACTGCAGCACTTTATCAATATCTACAGTTTTCTCCATTGGTTACTGCTCTCTCTTCGTACTAACAAGTTGCAAAGGTACAAAAAAGTTCATAGTTCATAGTTCATAGTTCATAGTTTTTTGCGGGTGGAAGCAAATTTTTCACTTTTCACTATTCACTTTTCACTTTTTTTAAGAATGCACATACAACTGCCAGCCCAAATAAGTCTCGATGGCCTCGTTCAGGATGTCGACCACATCGGTGCGACACATGGCCACATGGTGTTCGAAACCGTTCTTGCAGATATACTTCATCAGCGTTTGCAGGTTGTCAACCTTCGTCACGGCAATACAGCCGTCCATGCCGTAGGGATCGTTGGTGATTTCGCCCTTGCCCAGATAAGCCTTGATCTGGCCCTTGGGGTCGTCTGTCGATATGCGGAAGAAGGTGAAGGGGCCTTCGCTGACCTTGGCGTAGACGGCACCGAAGGTATTGATTTTACCCAACGTACGTCCTAGCACGCCGAGCGGTCCCAGCTTCAGGTCACCATTGCCCACAAACTGCTTGGGGAAATTGCCGCAGTGGGTGCAGACACACTTGTTGCGGTCTTCGGCAAAGTTGTTGTTCCAGTCGAGTAGGGCAGGGGCATTCTGCGAAGCTAACGATAGGGCATACATCGATACCGCTCCGGCCAGATCGGTCTCACAGGCAGCAGGAATCAGCTTGTTGCTCAGCATCGACATCGTCACACAAGGAGCACAGCCGTAGTTCTGCTCCAGCGAGTCCCAGCACTGGATGGCCACCGCCTGCACGTCGTTCTGCTCTATCCAGTTCTCAACGGCCACGCTGAACTTCGCCTGCAGTCCAAGCTTCTCCTTGTAGGAATCGGGTACCTTGGCATAGTTGCAGGTACGGTTGCACATCTCGATGAACTTGGGGTCGTCGTCCTTGATTTTCTGGGCGGCATACAGTATCTCGCTCAGGTCGGCAGGCACTACCGTGATGCCCGAGCGCTGCAGCAGCTTCTCGCTGGCACGGCAGGTGTTGAAGCCCAATGGACGCGTACCAATCTGCCCTAAGCGACAATGACGCAAACCGTTCACCACACGGCAGACAGCCGCAAAGCGGTCGATGTCCTTCCTCAGCAGCGGGTCATAGATAGAATAGGTGTGCAGCGTCGTATCCGTAAAGGGAATGCCATACTGGTAGAGGTTGTTACACACGCTGATCTTGCCGCAGAAAGCATCACGGCGCGAGTCAAGATCCACCTTGTCGTTCTCGTCGTCGCAGGCCTGCACCATCACGGGCACGTTCAGGTCAGCATCGCTGATGGCGTTGATGATACCTATCTCGAAGCCGAAATTAGGCAGCGACACGATGATGCCGTCGATTTCATCACGGTGCTGGCGGAACTGCTTACTGACCATCAGACCGTCCTCGCGGGTTTCGATACTCGAAGAGCCCGTCGGTGTAGCATCCTCGGGCAGGATGACATATTCGTAGCCCCCCTCGTCGAGTGTCTTCAACAGCTGCTTACGCACATCCTTTGCCAACTCAGAATTAAAATAGGCGCGTGTTCCGATAATCACGCCAAAACAAGTTTTTCCGTTCTTCATAATTGTATTTTTGTTTGTTTTAGAGATAATTTTGCTGCAAAGATACAAATAAATTAGGAATTAGGAATGAGGAATGAGGAATTATTTTTGCGTGCAGAAGCAAATTATCAATTATCAATTGTCAATTATCAATTTTATTTCGTACCTTTGCAGCGTACAAATAAATAAGGAATTATTTTTGCGTGCAGAAGCAAATTATCAATTATCAATTGTCAATTGTCAATTTTTATCTTATGGCTCTCATCAAAAGTTATAAAGGAATGTCGCCGAAGTGGGGACGCGAGTGCTACTTCAGCGAGAATGCCACCATCGTAGGCGACGTCACCATGGGCGACGAATGCTCCATCTGGTTCAATGCCGTCGTACGCGGCGACGTAGCACCCATCACCATCGGCAACTGTACCAACGTGCAGGACGGCAGTTGCGTTCACGTTACCCACGAGACAGGTCCCACCCATATCGGCAACTACGTCACCATCGGCCACAACGTCACCGTACACGCCTGCACCATCCACGACCACGCCCTTATCGGCATGGGTGCCACTCTGCTCGACGGCTGTGAGATAGGCGAAGGTGCCATCGTGGCTGCCGGTGCCCTGGTGTTGCAGAACACCAAGGTCGGCCCTCATGAAATCTGGGGTGGCGTACCCGCCAAGTACATCAAGCCCACCCGTCCCGGCCAGACCGACAATGCCGAGCACTATGTGGCCTACTCCAAGCACTATCTCAACGAAGAATAGTTTTTCCCCGAGTGCACAATAGGGTCGGTTCCGCTGTGCACTCAACCTGCCGGAGGACCAGCAGAGTGCCGTCGAGCATTATGTCGGAATCAGCGGCTACCCCACCTACAAGCTCATCGACAAGGAGGGGAATATCCACGACCTCCACTGGCTGCACCACGAGGACATGAAGAGCTTCATCGAACTCATCGACAAGCTCAGCAAGTAACCATGCACAGGATGTACTTTTTTAACCAAAATAAAATTAAGAAAGGCTTAAAATTAAATATTAGTAGGATTTTGTAACGCTTTAGTGTCGTATAGTTCCACGGAGAATACTTACCTTTGCACCCGTTATTCAATCATAGTAAGTCAGAATGGACTATCGGCGTTACGTCATCATCATGTTACTCACCATGGCTGTATCCGTCAGGGCACAGGTCCCTGAGGATAAGCCGACGGTGATTAACAACCATCCACAGCTCCACGAGCCCGACTCGGTGAAGAGCGACTATGAGGAATGGCTGCGTAACGAGCCGCTCCGGCCTGAACAGCGCGACACCATGGCCATTAGTCCCATACCTCCTAACATTCCCATCGACGACCCCACGAAGATAAAACCTAATCATCCGCCCGTTTCCATCAATATCATGACACCCAAACTGCGCACAGAAATGCAACTGGCATACCATAGCCATTGGCTGGACGAACAGCGGAAAAGCCAGGTGGGCGGTGCCATGACCATTGGCGTCAATCCTCTCCACCTGTTAGGCTATTTGCTCAACAAACTATTCCCAGACCGCAAGTCAAAGAAACAACGGGAACGTGAGAAGCTTCAACGTATCCTCGACAATTACTAAACAAATGACGCCAACCTTTTCCCCCCAGAAAGAAATATTCTAAGGAGCAAAGGAGCCAAAGGAGGTGGGCTTTGCCCACTTTCTACACTTTTAACGCCCAAATGCGCGTTATTCCAAAATAAATGTGTAACTTTCTCCCTTGGAGAAGGAAGGCTGCACCTCAGAAAAATCCAAAAAAATTTGGTTTTTTGTTCGGTTTGCACTATCTTTGCAGCGATAAATCATCAAAACGACAACAGGTATGGAAGCCTTGGTATTAACGATTCCCACTCAGGACGGGGCTTTCATTGAGACGCTGGCCCAACGCATGGGCTGGACAATGCGCCGCCGAATCCAACACGTTCATAGCACCGCCACTACTCCGAAAAAACGCGAGGCTGCCATGTTATTTGTACAGAACCTTTCCGTGCGAGGAGGCCAACCCGTACCGGTCGATGAGCGTGGTATTGACGCCAAAGGAGTAATGACCATAGAAGTAGACATTAAATAAAATATGATAACGAAAATGAAAACAAAAACAGTTAGGAACGCACTCCAGCGTCTGAGCATGACGCTGATGTTAGTCATGCTCACCACGATGACGGCGTGGGCTTATACTGAGTCACGAACCTACACGTTCAGTACAAATTCTACTGGGTCTGCGTACCTCAATCAATATGATGCATCAAGCAATCCAGTATCAAACTATCTACTGGGTGACCAGTCGGCCCAGAGCTATACCACCAATACCGACGGCAACGTAACGGTGTCGGTAGACTTTAACGGCAGGACTGGTGGAGTTATAGATTATAGCTCTAACTATTATGCTTACAACAGCGGTTACACGAACGGCTTGTGGAATGACAGTAAATATTACGTGACCATATCTTCCAATAAGTATGACATCACCCGTGTCTACCTTTACTGCACCAATAAAACCGCCAACTCGATAATCAAGGTAGAAAACAACGAAACGAAGTCGATTCAGATAGAGGTGCCCCAAAGCGAATCCGTCTACAGAATCAACGTCGGACTATACGAATTCGAATGGAGCGGCAGCGGCACTGAGAACGACCCGTGGAAAATCACCTGTACCCGCGACCTGGAAGAGTTGCGCGACAGGGTGAACAACGGCACGAACTACTACAACAAGTACTTCAAGCAGACCGCCGACATCACGCTCAGCGGCCAGTGGACGCCCATCGGCAACAGCTCGAATGTCCATGAATTCCACGGCACCTACGACGGCGACGGCAAGACCATCAGCGGCCTCACCGTCAGCGGCTACTGCGCCGGCCTCTTCGGCTACGTCAGCAGCTATTATGACTATCAGTATACGCAAACGAACTACAGGTCGCTGCTGAAGAACATCGTCATCGTCGGCTGCAACATCACCGGCACCTCCGGCGGCTACGCAGGCGGCTTGGCAGGCTATATCTCAAGCGTTGACATCGTCAATTGCCAGGTCTCGGGAACCATTACCAGCGTTTTACATGCCGGCGGACTGGTCGGCTACGACAGTAACTCTTCAAGCACGCTCACCGACTGCTTCGCCGACGTCCATGTAGAAAGTGAAAGGAATGACAGAGTCGGTGCCCTTGTGGGTGGCAAAATCAAGAAAAGCGACAGCAGCGGCAACCGATACCACACCACGCAGAGCGGCGTCAACGCCTTGTCGGCGACTGATTTGTTTGGCTACTCGCTCACCGATGCCGACGCCGGTGCCACCCGTGTCTATACCGTCACCAGCGCCACCAGCGGCCTCACCGTCAGCGAGACTGGCGCCTACGTGCCTACCCTGAACGGCACGCGCTACTATGCCGCCGGTACCACGGTCACCGTGACCCCCGACGACGCCGACATGGGCATCACGTCGTTCAACGTCACCTCGGGTACTATCAGCGACGTGAGCATTGCCAGCGACGGACACTCCGCCACGTTCACCGTCGGCAGTAGCGATGTCACCGTCACCGCTACCTTCAAGACCACCAGCGGCTCGTGCGGCGACGGCGTGACATGGCGCATGAGCGACGAGAACAGCGACGGCACATACGAGCGCCTGACCCTGAGCGGCAGCGGCACGCTGAGCACCTCGCCCTGGGATACTGACTTCGCTGCCAGCATCTCGCGCGTCGATGTCAGCAGCACCGACATCGCCATCAGTGGTAATCCCTTCAGCGCACTTGGCAGCAGCGTCGTTATCGTAGTGCCCACCCCGGCCTACGCCGTCAGCTACGCCAGTGCCGGCTTCGCTGCGAAACTCCGCGTGGCCCTCGGCAGCCAGCTCTTCACCGCCACCAACGAGGGCGGCACCGCAGCCTACGCCATCACTAACGAGAGCGACCTGCGCAACCTGGCCGCAGCAGTCAACGAGGGCAACGATGGCAAAGACAAGACCTTCCGCCAGACCAAGGACATCACCATGTCCGGCGACAACTTCACACCCATAGGTATCAACACCACCGGCAGCAATTATTTCCGCGGCACCTACGACGGCGGCAACCACGACATCAGCGGCCTCAAGGTCACCAATAATACCCAATATACCGGCTTCTTCGGTAATGTATATTACGGCACCGTCAAGAACATCATCTTCGTCAGCCCCAGTGTCACCAGCACGGCGGTATACAACTCCGACGGCCATTTCATAAGAGTTGGCGCCATCGTCGGAGATTGTAACTTTAGCAACATCAATAACTGTCACATCGTAAGCCCCACTGTTAGCGGCAATGCGAATATGATACGCCTTGGTACAATCATAGGTGAATTGACTGCAAGCACCGTCACCAACTGCTACTTTTACGACAGCAACGCCAACAAAGCCATAGGCTATAATATGACTGAGACATTCAACCACGTCACCAACGTCGGCCGCGCCTATGCCGTGTACCTCGGCAGCGGCGTGCAGGCCACGGGCAACGGCTTCACCCACGGCACCGACCGCTACCTCAGCGGCAGTGTCACCCTGAGCTACAGCGGCACGCCCCACACCAGTGGTGGCTGGGTGGACACCTACACCGTGAACGGCACGGCCATCGAGGAGAACACGTTTACCATCGATACCGATGCCACCATTGCCGTCATCAGCACGCCCGACCCGGCACACTTTGCCGAGACGGCTGCCAACGAGTACACCATCTATGACGCCATAGGCTGGGATGTCTTCTGCGAAATGCTCGATGACTTCGTCCATACCGACGACAACGGCTACTGCTTCGACGGCAAGACGGTGAAGCTAGGCAATGACATCGACATCACCCGCGCCGCCGGCAACACCGGCTACCACGACTTCACCGGCATCTTCGACGGTCAGGGCCATACGCTGAATGTCGACATCACCGACACCGAGAACCAAGGCACGGCACCCTTCCGCGTCATCAGCAACGCCACCATCCGTAACCTGCACGTCACCGGCACCGTCACCGGCACCGCCCACGCCTCAGGTCTGGTGGGCAAGGCCTGCGCCGGCACCATGCTCATCGAGAACTGCCTCGTGGAGGCCAACGTCAGCTCGCTCGTGGGCGACACCAACGGCAACAAGCACTGCGGCGGCGTAGTGGGTCATGGCTTCGGCAACAATAGTACCACTGCCAATACCGTCAGCCTCACCCTGCGCAACGTGGTCTATGCCGGCACCATCACCTGCGACCAGAACTACATCGGCGGCCTGCAGGGCTGGAGCGACGGCAACACGCTCACGCTGGAGAACTGCCTCTTCGCCGGCAGCTATGCGGGCAAGGAGGGCAAAACCGCCCTGTTCCATCCCATAGCCCTGAGAAACAAGAACAAGGTCACCAACCTGACGGCTACCAACGTCTTCACCGCTGTGATACCCACCGTGACCGATGCCCAGTACATTGCCTGCGCCGGTGCCAAGGTCACCGGCCGCACCACCGCCCCTGCCGGCCTTGGCGACGAGGTGGCGACCTACGACTACATGAACACCACCGTCTATGAGCACGGAATCCGCTACAATGGTCTCTACTACGTTGCGCCGACATTCAGCACCGACGACAGCGGCGCCTACCTGCTCAGTAACATGGACGACTGGACCAACTTCTGCGACGCTCTCTACGACAACGACACATGGGACCGCTTCAGCGGCAAGACCGTGAAGCTCACTGCCAGCATCGGTACCACCGAGGCCCCCGTTACCCGTGCCGCCGGCTCGAGCTACCACGACTTCTGCGGCACCTTCAACGGCCAGGGCAACACCATCACCGTCAGCCTCAGCAGCAGTGGTGAGAGTACGGCTCTCTTCAGCTATGTCAGCAACACCAAGGCCAACCCCGACGACGCTAACGACAGTCCTGCCACCATCTGCAAACTGAAGGTGGCCGGCACTGTTAACGTCAGCGAAGATACCTCCCACAAATACGCCGGCGGTCTCGTAGGCAGTTGCTGGGGTGTGGTCAACATCGAGAACTGCCGCATTAGCACCGTCATCGACAGCCACATCAACGGCGACGGCACCCACGGCGGCATCGTAGGCCGACTGGCCAGCGGCACGCTCACCATTACGGGCTGCGTCTTCGACGGACAGCTGCTCGGCAGCACAACCAATGCCTGCGGTGGCATCGTGGGCTATCGCAGTAGCGGATCCGCCGACATCTACAACACCCTCTTCGCTCCCACGGCCCTCACCATGAGCGCCACGAACAGCGCCACCTTCATCCGCAACGCCACCACCAGCTGCCATGAGGGCTGCTACTACACGGAGGCCTTCGGAGCCGTCACCACCAGCGAGAACGCACAGGGTAAGGCCCCGCGCACCGTCGAGGCAGGCGAGAACGTCACCATCGAGGCCAAGGCCCTCACCGGCAGCGAGACGGAGTATGACGTCAGCGGCATCACGGCCTACAGCGGCGGCGGACTGAAGCGTACCATCAACGACGAGACTACCCTCTACTACGGTAGCGGCGACCAGGTGAGCCTGACGCTCTCGAACACCGCCACCGGCGCACCTGCCGGCTACCAGTACGGCGGCTACAGCGTCAGCGCAGGCACCATCAGCGGCGATGCCAACCCCTACACGCTCACCATGCCCGACGAGAACGCGACTGTTAACGTCGCCCTGCGCAGCACCGGCGAGCCCGTCAGCGTAGCCTACATGAAGGCCGACGGCACCAGCGATACCCACGACGCCATCGCGCTGGACGGCACAGAGAGCAGCCTCGGCCAGAGCGGTCAGGAGGCGTGGTACTTTGTCGGCACCGACATCAGCCGCAATGGCAGGATGACCTTTTACGGCGATATCCACCTCATCCTCAAGGACGGCTGCTCCATGAATGTCAGCTACAGCGGTTCAGGCTACGTGATATCTGGCACTAACACCACCATATATGGACAAGAGGACGGCACCGGCGAACTCAACGTCATCAACAACAACGGTGATGGAATTGGAGCAGAAAACAACCTCACCATCAATGGCGGCAAGGTCAGCGCCACCGCTATAGGCAATTATAAATGGGCCATCGCCTCATATGGGAACCTCACCATCAACGGCGGTCAAGTGACAGCCAACGGAGGTTCTAAAGGTATCGCTGTTGGCGACGAGAACGGCACCATCACCCTCGGCTGGCGCAGCGCCGACGACTTCATCACCGCCAACAGTTACAGCGGCACCGTGACCCTCGCCAAGGCCTTCATCGACGAGGATGGCAACACCTACGAAATCGGCGCAGTCAATCCTTCAGCCATCGCCGGCAAGACCCTGCACCCCTACGTCCCCTCCGTTACACTTACTGGTGACGCCAATGGCGACGGCTATGTGACTATCACCGATGCCGTGGCTGTGGTGAACTACATCCTGGGCAACCCTTCGGCCGACTTCAACAAGGCAGCTGCCAACGTCAGCGGCGACGTCGATGAGCACGGTGAGCCCATCATCTCCATCACCGACGCCGTGGGCATCGTGAACATCATCCTGAACAACAATGCCTCCAGTGCCCCGGCATTCACAGCCCCGGATGACGACGAATCCCCCGTTGACCCGGAATAGCGGTCAGAGGTCAAGAAATCATTGACTCAAGGTTCCCGTCTGTGTTTTATATCAAGAATTAGAGAATTAGAGAATTTTTATTATGAGAGAGCATTTAAAGATGCTTTGAATTTAGCGAATTTGCGGCGCACAGTATATTCTCTTCTCTGGTCGCTTGCGACCTCTAAAATTCTCTAATTCTCTAATTCTTGATAACTAAAATAACGATACTTATTTATTCTGCCTAATCACGTCGTGATTTTAACGCGTCACGTCGTGATTTTAACTAGAGGGGCGTGCAAGGACATTGAGAGTGGCGTGCAAGGACATTAAGAGGGACGTGCTCGCAAACCTTTTGCACGGCAATAAAAAAGAGGGTGAAGTCACTCACGTTCGAACCAGAACTACCCAAAAAGAAGAAAATGTGAAAATAGATTCGCGAAAAGTACCGAAAATGTGATTTTTGTTGTATATTTGCAGCGTGAAACATATTAATAACGACGATTATGGAAGCATCAAGGACTTTTACCGCAGAAGAATGGACGGAGCACGAGCAGTTCGTGCAGATGTTCCGCGCCAACAAGCCGTAGCACCCACTGAATATCCCCCCTACAAAGAATAAAATCCTCCGATAATCCAGTCGGAAACCCTCCTCTTCCTCCTTCCCTCCTTAAACCAAAATAAAACATACTCTGCGGAAGAAATATATTCTAAGGAGCCAAGGAGTCAAAGGAGTGACAGCACTTGGGAATCATGGGGAGGTTCTGCAGAGGCCCTATTGCTTAAGGAAACGAATGAGAATAATTGGAACGAATTGGAACGAATAATTCTCATTCGTGGATTAATTATTCTTATTATTCTCATTCGTTTCCAAAATCACCCGTTATCCCAGAATAGCGGGAAAAGGTAGGATTCGTACTTTGACCTTCGGTCGAAGGTACTCTCGTTCGACAAAACAAAGAAAAACAAGCTTTTCTTTGGTTTTGTGCTCACTTATTCGTACCTTTGCATGCTGAAGCGTGCGAAACTGCTCACGCTTGGCCATTGATGCAAGCATCATGGCGCTCGCTTAACCGCAGCCTTGCAGGCAAAATAAACAGAACCATCAACAAGATGAAAACAAAAAGACACTCTATCCTGGCACGTGCAGCGATGACGCTGCTGTTTACAGTGCTCACAACCGTCACAACATGGGCATGGGACGGTAACGGAACACAGACAAGCCCCTACCAGATTACGTCAACCTCCGACCTCCTCCAGTTGGCCAACGATGTGTACAATGGCGACACCTACAGCGGCAAGTACTTCAAGTTGATGAACGACCTTGTCTTTACGACATCGACCAGCAATTGGTACGCCATAGCGCCAACCTTTGCCTCCATCGGTACCGACACCAATCCCTTTGAAGGCACCTTCGACGGCGACAACCACACCCTCACCGGTGTATATATCTATAAAGCCCTCAACAATAAAGGTGACTTGTACCAAGGCCTTTTCGGCGTGATAGGTAGCGGAGGCGTGGTGAAGAACATTATCCTCACCGACTCTAAAATCGCCGCGAGCAACTATTCCGGCGCTATCGCGGGCGAGAACCGTGGTACTATTACCAACTGCCATGTCACATCATCCGTCATTGTTTCGCCCCAACGTGACTACGTAACCACGTTAAGTTGGGAAAGCTGTTATGTCGGCGGCATTGCGGGCAACAATGCATCAGGGGCCACTATTAGCAAATGCTCCAGCGGTGCCAAGATTTGGACCCACGAAATCACAACCTCCAATTCAAGCGGTAATGTATGGACTCGTTCCTATGGCGGCATTGCCGGCGTTAATGCTGGAAACCTGAACAATTGCTTTGCCTTGGGCGTCAATACAGGAATTGTCAAGTCTGATTATGGCGCCATTACCGGCTATAGTAATGGTACGCTCGCCAACAACTATTATGCTGACTGCTACATCGTTGGCCAAAGCAGCAACGTGGGAACCACTACCAGTGATGGGCAAGTGGACTATACGACGAACGACGGCGCCGTGAAGGCACGTTTCATCACACTCTCTGAGTACACCACCACCTCGTCGGCAAAGGTCTTCACCATTCCTGCGCACAAGACCCTCAGCGGCAGCTCAACCGTCAACGTGGCAGCCGTTAGCTACAATTTGGTCAGGGTTGGCGCTACCGTCACCCTCGGACACGGAGAACACAGTATCGACAGCTATTTCTTCAACCATTACAGCGTGAAGGACGCCGACAATGGCAACGTCACCGTCAACGGCAACACCTTCACCATGCCCGATAAGAACGTCACCGCCACAGCTGTATTTATCGACGCCACCTGGACGGGCAGCGGCGACTCGGAGGACGATCCCTACATCATCAGTACTCCTGAGCAGCTTCTCCTGCTGGCACGTCGCGTTAACAACGGTACAGGACCTATATACGCCAACTACTTAATGTATTATAACAAGTTCTTCAAGGTGACTGCCGACATCGAATTCACCCACTCCACCACCTGGGACAATACATCGAGCACCGAGAATAATTTCGCGGCCATCGGCAGCGCAACGGTAGGTACTACCACATATGTTTTTGCCGGCACCTTCGACGGCGGCGGCAAGGCCATCAAGGGCATCCGCATCTATCAGCCCGACAGCTATGCTGATCAGGGACTCTTCGGCTATATTACCAATGATGCCGTCGTGAAGAACGTTTCCCTTTCCGATACCCGCATCACGGCTCATTATGCTGGTGGCATTGTGGGATTCTGCGGCGGTACGGTCAGCAACTGCGTCGTGAACAATACCGTAGGCATTATCGGTTTAGAGTATGCACACCAACACCACGGCGGCATCGTCGGCAGCAACACTGGAACCATCGAGGGTTGCCGCTCCGGCGCACGGCTCACCTACAATGGCGAGTCGTCTATCAACTGGGGTGGCATCGCCGGTAGTAACCGCGGAACACTGAAAAACAACCTCGCTTACGGTGCCACCGTCAACTGCCCTCTATCTGGCGCCATCGTCGGAATACAGAAGGGCGGCACGCTCATATCCAACTATTACTATAATTGCACCATCGACGGTGTGGAAAACGCCTCCAACGTCGGAGTCACCTATGACGAGAACAACACTATCATGCGTTCTGACGTCGATGGCGCACGCAAGGGAATAATCCTCGGCAAGGCTACCGGCGTCACCATCGTCCCCACCGGCGAGTCCACCTACTACGACGTCAGCAAAATCACCGGCTATGAGGGAAATAACATCATCAGATTACTCAACACCGTTTCCTTCTCTGGTGCCGGCGAAACTGTCAGCCTCGACATCACCTATGCCGCCGAGGGCTTCAACCTTACCGGCTATACCGACGGCAACGGTAACGCACTGACCCACGTCGACGGCAACACCTACACCCTCGTGATGCCCGAAACCGCAGTCAGCGTCAAGCCCGACGGCGATGACCTCTGGGGCGAAGCTCTCTCCGGCCGCAACGGCTCAGCTTCAAGCCCCTACCTCATCACCACGCCCGCCGGTCTCGACCAGCTGGCTAGCAAGGTGAATGGCGGAGCGTCGTACAGCGGCAAATACTTTGTGCTGGGCAACGACATCACTTACGACTACGCCGGCCTCGGGGACGGGAGCAACTACACCTCCATCGGCACTGAGAGCCACCCCTTCAGCGGTAACTTCAACGGCAGGGGTTACAAGCTGAGCGGCATCAAAGCCCGTCTTGTCGGCACAGACCATGTCGGACTGTTTGGCTGTGTCAGCGGTGGCAGCATCAGCAACGTGGTCGTTGACAACTGCGAGTTCTCAGGCAGCAACTACGCCGGTGCCATCGCCGGCCAGATGAGCGGCACGCTGAGCAACTGTCTGGTACGCTCCACTCAAATCAAAGGCAACACCGACAACTCCGGCGCCATCATCGGCAGATGGGACACGGGCACAGTGGCCAGATGCTTTTATAACAATTCTTCTGTGAATAACTACTCGGCTAAAGATATTGCTTTCAGCAGTGGCGACAACGACAATGCCTGCTTTGCCTGCAACGTCTTGGCAGCCGAGGATGTAAGCTTTGCACCTGTCGAAGCAACTACTGCGACCTTCTCTGCCAGCGGACTGACGGTCTACACTTCTGTACTGGTGTACAGGGGTACGCTCTATATGAGATACGACAGATCCGTGACTCTTCACATCGACTATAGCGGCGAACTGCCCGAGAACACTTATCTGGATGGTTTCAAATTCAATGGAGCAGTAATGGCTGCTGCCTCGGGGGAAGGCAACTACATCCTGAATGGCTACGAACATGGCGGAATGATAACCCCGTATATCAACTATCGCTATTGGACGGGCAGCGGCACGGAAGACGATCCGTATGTCATCACGACGAAAACGGCTATGAAATACCTGGCAGACGAAGTGAACAGCGGTAACGCATACGACGACAAGCACTTCGCACTGGGTACAGACCTGGTGTACGACGGCACGGAGAACAATTTCACATGCATCGGCACGATGAACTATGGCCGTTTCTTCAGAGGCAACTTCGACGGTCGTGGCCACACCATCAGCGGTATCAACGTCAAGCGCGGTGCGGGTGATTCCAATTCAGCAGGTATCTTCGGCGGCGCCGCCGGAAGTGGTATGTATCAGCGCCACTACATCAGGAACCTGACAGTGACCAACAGTTCCTTCGTCAGCGTCGACAGAGACAATCTGGGCAGCATCAGCGGATATGCTTCCTACATGGTGGTTGAGAACTGTCATGTGGGCAGCGACGTCATTGTCAGCGGACGTAACATGGTTGGCGGTGTCTTAGGCCAAGTAGGAAACAGTGAGGTCAAAGGCTGTAGCAGTGGCGCAACTGTCATCGGTAAAGATGGAAATATCGGAGGAATAGGTGGCATTTGCGGTGATCTGGGCGGAGGTCGCCTGGAAGACAACGTCTACTATGGACAGACAGTCTATTCAAGCGAGGCATGGAGCTGCGTAGGTGCTATTGCTGGTTACGTCGATTATAGTACGATAGAGAGAAACTACTATGTCGTCTATGCCTTGAAAGGCATCTATAACAAGAATAGGGAGGGTACCTACGTTGCCAAGGTCACAACGTCGATGCCGGCAGGCATCGGCAATAAGCGCACGACATACGGCGGCACTCAATATCCGGGCCTCACCGTCTATGACAACGGCATCTACTACCAAGGCAAATACTACTGGCACGAGAATCTGCCGCAAATCGAAATCGTAGACAACAGCACCAGTAACGAGTCTGACTTCGATGACTACGACGGCAACAGGTATGACGTCAAGCTCACTGACCGCAAGCTCTACAAGGACGGCAGGTGGAACACCATCTATCTGCCCTTCGACGTTGACCTGACCGACATCGGCAGTCCCTTATACGGTGCCACAGTACGCACCGTCACCAGCGCCAGCATCACCGGCACCACGCTCAACCTCACCTTCGCAGAGAAACCCGACAACAACGCCAGCGCGAACATCCTCTATGCCGGTGTGCCCTACATCATCAAGTGGGACAAGGCCAGCGACTATGTAGACAAAAACACCCGCAACATTGTCGACCCGTTATTCAGCGGAGTAACGTTCAGCCACAAAGGTATAGTCATCAATGGCAATGGCGTCAGCGGATACGGAACTTATGATGCCAAGGAGGATATCGTCAGTTGCTGGTCACCCGATCCCGACGGAAACAATGGCCGTGACGTCCTCCTCCTCACTGGCGACCGCCTGACCACAGACAGCCAACAATCTGATGAGAACGACCTATACTATGCCACGAGCGGCATCAACCTTGGAGCCTGCCGCGCCTACTTCACCATTGACCCGACGAAGATTGGCAGCGGTGGCCAGACCAACGCCCGCCTCACCGACTATGTCATGAACCTCGGCAACGGCGAGACGCTCAGCGGCACGTTCCCCTTGGCCATCCTACCTGGTGACGCCAATGGCGACGGCGACGTGACAATCACTGATGCTGTGGCGGTAGTGAACTACATTCTGGGTAATCCGTCGGAGAACTTCAACAAGGCGGCTGCCAACGTCAACGGCGACACCGATGAGGACGGTGAACCCATCATCTCCATCACTGACGCCGTGGGCATTGTGAACATCATCCTGAACAAAGGTGCCACCAGTGCCCCGGAAGTGCACAATAGGGTCGGTTCCGCTGTGCACTCGGAAGAAGACGAATCACCCGTTACACCGGAATAGCATGAAGAGATCTGTATTATTCTTGATTTTTGGCGTTTGCTTTCTTTCCTTGACGGCTCAGCCCAAGGACTACGAATGGAACACACCGAGTCAGAATGCCTCGGAATCGATGCCCTGCGGCGGTGGCGACATTGGCATGAACGTATGGGTGGAGCAGGGCGACATCCTGTTTTACGTCTGCCGCAGCGGGAGCTTTGATGAGAACAACACACTGCTGAAGGCGGGACGCTTCCGCATCAGCCTGTCACCAGGTCTGAACATGGAACACTTCCGGCAGATTCTGCACCTGCAGGAGGGCTATGTGGAACTGGCCGACGGGGTGACGTCGGTACAGTTGTGGGCCGACGTGGAGAAGCCCGTAGTGCATGTCGACGTGACAAGCGGACAGGAGAAGCAGAGCATGGCGGCCACCTATGAGAATTGGCGTACGCACGACAAACAGCTGACCAAGCGGGAGGCTTTCCAGACGAGCTATAAGTTTGCGGCTCCCCGAGGTCTGAAGACGCATGCCGACAGCATTGCGGCTACGGAGCATGAGGTGACTTTCATGCACCTAAATGGTGAAGAGACCATCTTCGACGCCACTGTCAGCCAGCAGAAGATGGACGGGGTGAAGGACCGCTTGTATAATCCACTTAAGAACCGCATCTTCGGCGGACGCATGAGGGGACGGGACTTTGTGCTGATGGACAAGGTCAGCGGATACTACGCCAGCAGCGACTACGAGGGATGGATGTACGTGGCTACCCGGCCGAAGAAGACGTTCCATCTGCAGATAGCCTTGGCTACAGTGCAGGGTACGGTGGCCGACTGGGAGGCGGAGCTCGCCAAGACTGAGAAGCAGGTGAAGCATGCCAGCGACCGACTGACCTCGCGGCAGTGGTGGCGCGACTTCTGGCAGCGAAGCTACATTGAGACAATTCTCAATTCTCAATTAATAAAGAATTACACTCTTTTCCGCTACATGCTTGGCTGCAACAGTCGCGGCCAGTGGCCCACGAAGTTCAATGGGGGACTCTTTACGTTTGACCCCGAATATGTCAACAGCGAGGCAGAATACCATCTGTCGCCCGACTTCCGCAACTGGGGCGGTGGCGTGCATACGGCACAGAACCAGCGACTGGTGTACTGGCCCATGCTGAAGAATGGCGACTACGACCTGCTGCTGCCACAGCTGGACTTCTACCTTAATATTTATAAGAACGCGGAAGAGCGCTCACGGCTCTACTGGAACCACGAGGGCGCCTGTCTGACGGAACAGATAGAGAACTACGGGCTGCCCTGCTATCCTGAATACGGTACCAAGCGTCCCTTGTCATTCGACCCGGGTATGGAGCGTAATGCGTGGCTGGAATATGAGTGGGACACGTGTCTGGAGTTCTGTATGATGGCACTGGAGGCTCACCGCTACAATGGTATGGACATCACCAAGTACCTGCCGATGATACGTTCGTGCCTGACCTTCTTCGACGAACACTATCAGTATCTGGCCAACCAGCGGGGTGCCAAGAAGTTCGACGGCAACGGCAAACTGGTGCTCTACCCGGGCTCTGGTGGTGAGACCTACAAGGGTGCGTATAACAGCACATCCACCATTGCTGCCCTGCGCACCGTGGCCGAGGCCATGATTGCGTATGCTATAGAGAAGAAAGATTCTTCACTCTTCACTCTTCACTCTTCACTTCTTGAGAGGTTGCCCGACATCACCATCCGCGACGGCATGATAGCCCCAGCCCTGCATTACGAACGTGTGCAGAATACGGAGAGTACCCAGCTTTATCCCGTCTTCCCCTGGCGCATGTATGGGGTGGGGCGGCCTAACCTCGACATAGCCCGCAACACCTATCTGAACGACACGCTGGCCGTGAAGTTCCGCTCACATGTGGGCTGGAAACAGGATGCCATCTGGGCGGCCTGCTTAGGACTGACCGATGAGGCCAAGCGTCTTGTCACCCAAAAGCTGGCTGATGGCCCGCACCGTTTCCCCGCCTTCTGGGGACCGGGCTTCGACTGGACGCCCGACCACAACTGGGGCGGCTCAGGCATGATTGCCCTACAGGAGATGCTGTTGCAGGAGGTTGGCGACAAGCTCTATGTCTTCCCCACCTGGCCTAAGGAGTGGGATGTCCGCTTTAAGCTGCAAGCTTCGCGTCAGACAACGGTAGAGGCGGAGATGAAGGGCGGTCAAATCATCGTTACAGTGACACCAAAAGAAAGGCAGCACGATGTTGTGCTGCCATAAAGAAGTTATGACATCACAAATTCAGTGAAATTGCTGACCAAATTCAGTGAATTTGCAGAGCAATTTCACTGAGATTACAAAGTCAAAGCAGCTGAATGATCATGCCATTGCTGCCATAATTAAAGCCCGTCCTTTTGAGACGAGCTTTAATTCTCAATTCTAATTGTCAATTCTCAATTATCAATTGTCAATTCTCAATTGGAATTACAGGTTCGGATTAATCTTGCTCCACTCAGCAATGGGAGGAACAATGTTCAGCGTTACCAGCTCGTCGCGCATCTTGCAGAGGTGCTCGTAGCTCTGGTCGAGCTTGGCATTCTCCTCAGCAGTACCCTGCGGAACCTCGAACTTAGCACCCTCGGCAGTCATGGTGGTCTTCATGGCCATCATGATGTGGTCGTACTTGTCGGTCTTTACGTAGGTACCTACGGGGAAGCGGAAAGGCTCACCACCCATGGCGGCACGAATCATCTCAACAGAGAGATACGAGGGGCTCTGGAATGAGCTGCGTCCACGGAGCTCGATAATCTTGGCACCACCCTTGGTGACGTCAACCTTCATCTGCTCCCACTCCTCAGCGGGGAACTCGGCAGTACCGATGATGTCGGTCAGCTTGCGGCCTGCAATCTCTACGTGGCTGCCGAAGACGGCCATCTGCTCACCATGTCCGCCGTATGTGGCACAACCGGTAATCTGGTTCTGCATCACACCGAACTTCTTAGCCAATGCACTCTGCAGACGAGTGGTGTCCAGACCGGCGAGTGTCGTCACCTGACCGGGTTTCAGACCAGAATAGAGTAACGTTACCAGACCAGTGAGGTCGGCGGGGTTGAAGATGATGACCACATGCTTCACGTCAGGACAGAACTTCTTGATGTTCTGACCCAGCTCCTCAGCAATCTTACAGTTGCCAGCGAGCAGATCCTCACGGGTCATACCGGCCTTACGGGGAGCACCACCAGAAGAAATGATGTACTTGGCACCGCGGAAAGCCTCCTCAGCATTGGTAGTAGCCACGATGTTCACATCGTCAAAGCCGCTCTGGCGCATCTCCTCAGCTACACCCTCCGGTGAGAAAACGTCATACAGACAAATCTCGCTTGTCAGACCCATCATCAGGGCCGACTGAGCCATGTTTGAACCTATCATGCCGGCTGCGCCGACGATAGTCAGTTTTTCGTTAGTTAAAAATGCCATAGTCAATTTACAATTTAACGTTTTACCATTTAAATTTCTTTTCGTGTCTGCAAAGGTACGAAAATTATTCTTTGAGTGTCTAACCTCATGGCTCAATTTAAACATTATTAATATTAAGGTGATGACATAAACGATGCTAACGCGTCTTAAATAACGTAAAACTATATAGTCTACAAACACTTGAAATAGCTGAATGAACAAATCAATGTTAAAGAATTGGCTTGCTACGGGGGTATTATTGCTGGTGACGGCAATGCCTATTGGCGTATGCGCACAGCAGCAATACCGTGTGGCAGCTTGCGACTGGATGATGCTGAAGCGACAGAAGCTGGGCGAATTCCAGTTAGCCAAGGACATTGGTGCTGACGGCATTGAGATGGACATGGGACCGCTGGGAAAGCGTGAACAGTTCGACAACAAGCTAAGGGACAAGGCGTTTCAGCAGTTGTTCCGCAGGACAGCCGACTCGCTGGGCATTGTGGTGCCGTCAATGGCCATGTCGGGGTTCTTTGCACAAAGTTTCCTGGAGCGTGCCAACTATCGCGAACTGATAGATGACTGTCTGACGTCGATGGACGTCATGGGTGCCCAGGTGGCTTTCCTGCCCTTAGGTGGCAGTGGAAACGATTGGAAACAGCCCGGTGAAGCCCGTCAGGAGATGGTTCGTCGGCTGCACGATGTGGGTGAGATGGCTGTGGCATCAGGAAAGACCATTGCCATCCGTACCCAACAGGATGCTCGCGCGGACCTTATTTTATTAAAGGAGGTCAATAGCCGCGGTATCAAGATATACTATAACCTGCAGGATGCAGTCGACCAGGGTCTGTGTCCCTGCAAGGAACTGAAGATGCTGGGAGCAGAGAACATTGCCCAGATTCATGCCTCGCTGACCGACAGTGTGACGCTGGACAAAGATCCTCGCATCGACCTGCAGAAGGTGAAGAAGACGCTGGACAAGATGCACTGGAGCGGATGGCTCGTGGTGGAACGTAGCCGCAATGCCCAGGATGTGCGCAATGTCAGGGGTAACTTCGGTACCAACGTGGCGTACTTGAAACGAATGTTTCAGAATGAGGAATGAGGAATGTGGAATGGTCGCCTATGGCGATTATCAATGAAGAATTGAGAACTCTACATTTAAACATCGCAGCGAAGCGAGAATCATTCAACACTCAACATTCAACACTCTAAGAATTAAGAATTAAGAATTAAAATAAGTCAAACTTAAAAAGAAGGATTTTATGAAGAAGAATCATTTCCTGATGTGCAGTAAGATTTGCACGCTGGCTCTTGTCGGAGCCGGAGCGCTATGGCTTACATCATGCGCCAAGGATGGTTACGACGACGAATCGTTCGAGAGCGGTGTATCGAATACCCAGGTGGCAGCCGTCAGTGCTGACCAGATTGTGATTACACCGAGTGCCGACGGTAAGTCGCAGACCATCTCGTGGCCCGTGGTGATGGGCGCAGGCGGTTATCGCGTCAACCTGATTGACGTCAGCAATCCCAACGAGCCGATTATCAACGACAGCATCGTTGACGGCTGCTCGGTGAGTGGCAAACGTGAAGAGGATGTGAACTACAAAGTGACCATCCTGACTCTGGGTAACAAAAAGGCTAACAACACGGATGCCTCGGAGGCTGTGGAGAAGGCATTCTCGACATTCACGAAGACATTCAAGACCATTCCCAACGGTGCCAACCTAAACGAGTGGTTTGAGCAGAACCCGACACCGGCAGACAGTGTTGGTGTAAACCTGAACTACGACTTGGAGGCTGGCGGTAAGTACACGCTGACTGGTACGCTGGACTTCAACGTACAGGCTGTGACGCTGCGTACAAACAGCAAGACAAATCCTGCCACCATCAACTTCTCGGGCGAAGCCATGATAACCTTTGCGGCTCCGTTCAACATGAAGTATATGGAGGTGGACTGCTCGGCCATGGAGATTTCAAGTACCAACCACGGCATCTTCGGCTTCTCGAAGGATCCATCAGGAGCTCCTAAGGGCATAGATATTGACCCCAAGTATAAGTGGGAGTACCCGATGATTGAGAAGCCCTGTACCTTCGTCAACTCAAACTTCAAGAGCGTGAAGAGCTACTTCTTCTACGACAACCAGCAAACGGTATGTGCCATGGTCATGCTCATCGACAACTGTGTGGTACACCTGGCTCCCGAGAAGGCTTTCTCAGGTGGCGTCTTCTGGACCAACAAGGGTAGCGATAATTCGGGCAGCCAAATCAACGAGCTCTACATCACCAACTCTACGTTCTACGAGCTGGATGACTGTGTTGGCGACTACAAATACTTCTATCAGGCCGGTATGAAGAGCGGCGAGGAGGTTTATGCCGACAAGAATGCGGCTACCAATACCGTCAGCTATACCAACTCTACTTTCTACCACGTCACATGGAACGGTGGTCAGTGGGGTAACTATAACCGTATGGGCGGTCGTGACTGCTCACACTGGATTATGACCGACTGTATTTTCTACGACTGCTCACCCTCTGGTGTTCCCCGTCGTTTCCTGCATGGTAAGCAGAACCAGAAGCACGTCACCTTCAACAACAATACGTACATGAAGGCTGACGGCACCTTCCAGGACATCAAGGACGATGGCACTCACGACTACGACCACTCTGGTACGACCATTGAGGAAGACCCGCAGTTTGCCAATCCTGCTGCTGCCGACTTCCACATCAGCGGTCCCACACAGGTTGCACGCAAGACCGGTGACCCGAGATGGCTGCCTTAAAAGGAATTAGCAATTAGGAATTAGGAATTAAGAGTTGTCGCTTTGCGATTAACAATTAAGAATTAAGAATTAAGATTTCTATGAAAAGATATATCAAAAGCTTATGCCTCGGAATGATGCTGATGTGCTCGGCATCGGCCCTGGCTCAGAACCAGACGGTAAGCGGTACCGTGGTCGATGAACTGGGTGAACCTGTCATCGGTGCTACGGTTACTGTGGAAGGCACGAAGGTGGCCACCGTCACAGACCTGGATGGTAACTACAAGATTGCTGCTCCTAAGGGCGCCAAGGTGACCATCAGCTATATCGGCTACATGCCCCAGACAGTTGTTCCTGGCGGCACAGTGAAGCTGGAAGAAGACAAGCAGACCCTGGAGGAAGTGGTCGTCGTGGGTTACGGCTCACAGAAGAAGGCCCACCTGACGGGATCTATCGCTACGGTGGAAATGGACGACATCCAGGACCTGGCCAACGGTGGTCTGGCATCGTCGCTCTCCGGACTGGTCAATGGTCTGTCGGTGAGTGGTGGTGATGCCCGTCCCGGTGAGAATGCCCGTCTGTCTATCCGTGACGTCAACTCGCTGGGCGAGATTGGTTCCACGGCTCAGCAGCCGCTGTTCGTCATCGACGGCTATATCTATCCTAACGATGTGAAGGTGGGTAACAGCTACCAGAATTTAGGTGCTGAGGCCTTCAACAACCTCGACCCCTCGGAAGTGGAGAGCATCTCGGTGCTGAAGGATGCTTCGGCAGCCGTCTATGGTGCCCGTGCTGCTAACGGTGTCATCCTGGTTACCACGAAGAAAGGTAAGGTGGGTGCTCCCAGCATCAGCTATAGCGGCTCCATCGGTTTCACCGACGAGGTAGCTCGTCCCAAGATGCTGAGTTCCTACGACTACGGTCGTCTGTACAATGCAGTAGCAGCAGCAGACCCCACCACCTATCAGAACCTGAACAAGACCACGGCCCTGTACCAGTTGGACGAGCTCGAGGCCATGAAGAGTCTGAACTACGATTTGCTCGACAAATACTGGGAGGTGGGCTATACCACCCGTCATGCTGTGAACGTCAGCGGTGCTACCGACCGTGTGAGCTACTTCGGCGGCATCACCTACTTCAAGCAGGACGGTAACCTCGGCAAGCTCGACTACGACCGCTGGAACTACCGTGCTGGCATCGATGTGAAGCTGAACGACTGGCTGTCTGCCAACCTGACCGTCAGCGGTGACTACGGCAAAAAGAACAAGCCCATGCTGAAGGTCGGTGGTACCAACGAGGAGAAGGACTATAACCTGATGCTGACGCGTCCGGGCTACATTCCTGAGTATGTCGGCGACTATCCCATTGCCGCCTACGGTATCAGCAACGGTGCCCGTGTGGCCAACCAGAACTATTCGTTCATCGTGCTGCAGAACAACGGCGACTACACCCGTAACATGACGTCGAATACCAATATCAACGCCAGTCTGAGCTATGACTTCGGTTGGAGCAAGATCCTGAAGGGCTTGAAGCTGCGCTTCTCTTATTCTAAGAGTATCAATACCGACAAGAACAACCAGTACGGTTCCAGCTTCCGTCTCTACCAGATGACCCACCGTTACGGTTCCGGCAGTCACCTCTACACGCCGACGTCGGGCGACGATCCCAGCTTCAACTACCTCGACCCGTCGAACTTCAATCCGCTGAACCTGAACAACGGCGACATCCTGAGCCGTCAGATGATTCGTACGGATAACTACCAGATGAACTTCACGGCACAGTATGCACGCGACTTCGACAAGCACCACGTCAGCGCCCTGTTCTCGATAGAGAAGTCGGAGGCTGAGAGTGAGCGCACTTATGCCTCGAAGACGAAGCCCTATGAGTTCACCACCGGTCAGGACAACTCCGTGATGTCCGGTTCCGAAGAGGACGCTCAGTTCACACGTTCCGAGAGCGGTACGCTGTCGTACATCGGCCGTCTGAACTACGCATACGCTGACCGTTACCTGTTCGAGTTCCTGCTGCGTGCCGATGCTTCTACGAAGTTTGCTCCGCAGAACTACTGGGGCACCTTCCCCGCCATCTCTGCCGGTTGGGTAGTCAGCGAGGAGCCTTTCTTCCAGAAAGGCAAGGTGGCCAAGTACGTTGACTTCCTCAAGATCCGTGCCAGCTGGGGTCTCACCGGTCGTGACAACCTCACACCGTGGCAGTGGATGCAGGTCTATGCACAGGATGCCAACCGTGGTGTCGTCTTCGGTGAGAACAGCGACTCTGGCAGCCGTATCACCATCAACAAGAACAACTCTGCCGTGAATCCTGACGTACACTGGGACAAGTCGTACAAGACCAACCTCGGTCTCGACATGCAGTTCCTGAACAAGCGTCTGGCCGTTAACTTCGACTGGTACTACGAGAAGAACCGCGAGATGCTGATGAACATCGTGCAGTCCGTGCCTGCTACCGTCGGTACCCAGAGTGCCTCTACCAACGTCGGTGAGATGAACAGCTGGGGTTGGGAGCTTGGCATCACCTGGCGCGACAAGATCGGCAAGGACTTCAAGTACCGCATCGGTCTGAACACCGGCTATAGCGACAACGAGGTGCTTAACATGGACTTCGCCACACAGTACATCTACCGTGCCATCCAGAAGGGCGGCCGTACTGACGTCGGCCTGTGGGGCATGCAGTGTATCGGCATGTTCCGTTCGTTCCAGGACATCGAGGAGTATTTCGAGAAGTATGGCATCACGTCCTACATGGGTATGACCAAGGACAAGGTGCGTCCCGGTATGCTCATCTACAAGGATGTCCGTGGCGCCTACAATGCCGAGACAGGCACCTACGACGGTCCTGACGGTATCGTCGACCGCGACAACGACCAGGTTTGTCTGTCAAACCGTTCGAACCCCTACGGCTTCACCGTCAACCTGCATGCTGACTGGAAGGGCATTGCCCTCACCGCACAGTTCGGTGCCAGCTGGGGTGGCTACACCACGTTGCCGTCAGCAGCCATCGGTGTACCGTTTGGTTCAAACCTGGAATTCTACAACATGCCCTCGTTCTGGAATCCTGACAACATGTACGTCTATCAGGACATCTACGACGGCAGCGGCAACCTCATCATGAAGCAGAACCGCGAGGCTGAGTATCCTAACCTGGCCTATGGCATCAACTCGACGACCTCCAGCTTCTGGCGCGTCAGTGCTGCCACCGTCCGTCTGAGCCGTATCACCCTGGCCTACACGCTGCCCAACGCCTGGTTCAAGGGCGTCGGCATCAAGAATGTCCGTCTGAACATCACGGGTCAGAACCTCATTAACTTCTACAACCCGTATCCCGACAAGTTCACCAACCCGATGGCTGGCACATATGGCAACTATCCTAACCTGCGCAAGTGGGACATTGGCTTGAACCTGTCGTTCTAATTGATAATTGAAAATTGATAATTGACAATTGAAAATTGATAATTATGATGACCAAGATATATAAAATATTCAGCTTCGGCCTCGTAACCGTTCTTGGCCTGTCGGCTTGCTCCGACAAGTTCCTGGAGGACAAGAAGAATTACGACAATGCCACCACCGACATCTACAACTACGTCAGTGGCTGCAACGGCCGTGTCAACGATATCTACGGCTGGTGTCTGCCTGCCGTGGGCGATCTGGGCAGCGGACAGAGTTTCCTATCTATTGCAATAGGTAATGCCGACGCAGCAGGAAAGTCTACCGAGGAATACTACGGCTTCAGCGACTTCGTCAATCCTGAAATCGAGCTGTCGTCAATGGACAACAATCCCGTACCCGACTACTTCATGGGTTCGAACAACAACATCCAGACGTCGGTATACGGTCGTATCCGTAACATCAACGACTGTCTCAAGGGCATCGAGGGCGGCAGCCTCACCCAGGAAGAGAAAGACCCCCTGCTCGGTCAGGTCCTCTTCTTCCGTGCCTGGTGCTACTACAACCTCGTGAAATGGTATGGTGGTGTACCCATCGTCACCGAAGTCCTCGACCCCGTGGAGTCGTCGTACACACCCCGTGCTACCACCAAGGAGTGCATCGAGTTCATCTTGAAAGACCTCGACGATGCTGCCGAGAAGCTCAAGGGCAAGATATGGACCGGTTCCGACTATGGCCGTGTCACCAGCGGTACTGCTCTGGCCCTGAAGGGTCGCGTGCTGCTGCTGTGGGCCAGCCCCATGTTCAACCGCAAAAACGATCCAAACCGCTGGCAGAATGCCTATACGCAGATGAAGGCCGACCTGTCCACCATCAATGGCTGTGGCTACGGTTTCTACTCTACCAGCAACAACGTTAACGGCAGCGACTTTGCCAAGCAGTTCCTCGTGGTCAGCGGCAATCCTGAGTCGGTCTTCGTTACCCTCCACAACAATGTGGCTAGCGATGACGGTCTGGACAACCAGAAGAATAACCGTTGGGAGCGCGACATCCGTCCTGCCAACACCGGCGGTGGCGGCAAGAATGCCGGATTGGCACTCGTCGAACTGTTCCCCATGGCCGACGGTAAGATTCCCAACCTCACCAATCTCACACCCCTCGACAAGGCTGGTGCCCGCAGCTATCGTGACACCTACTCCAAACTGGAGCGCAGTCAGCTCGATTACGATCAGAATGCACCCTTCATGAACCGCGACCCGCGCTTCTACCGCACCTTCGCTTTCCCCGGCTTCCGCTGGGCCTATGATGGCGACCCCACGCAACGTGACGCTCACAATCCGTCGTACAACAGCGGTAAGGACTACGTGCTGTGGAACTACAAGTGGTATGTCGAGAAGAGCGAGGCTGGTAACGTGGAAAACGGCAACAGCTACAGTGCCGACAACCTCTATACCAGCAATGTCGGCGTCTACGTCCGCAAGAAGAGCGACGACTACGATCTGGGCAGCAAGCTCTACAACTACGAGCCGCTGGGCAGCAAGGGTGCGGGACCGTACTTCTCACAGGCTCCCCTCATCGAACTGCGCTATACCGAGGTTATCATGAACCTCGCCGAGGCCGCCTGCATGGCCGGCCACATGGACGAGGCCGTCACCTACCTGCAGCAGATTCGTAAGCGTGCCGGCTATACAGCTGAAAATAACTACGGCCTGCAGGCCAACCTCGCCAGCGATCAGCAAGCCTGCATGAGCGCTATCCTGTATGAGCGCCAGATAGAGTTTGCCTACGAAGGCAAGCGTTTCGACGACCTGCGCCGCTGGATGCTCTTCGACGGCGGCACACAGCTGCCCGAGGGCGCACCCTCTACGTGGCAGATGACCGGTTTCGGTGGCAACACCTGCACATGGCTGGGCTTCACCCAAATGAACGGTCAGCGCCGCGAACGTGTCGAGTTCCGCACCGCCGACCAGTTTGGCGTAGGTACCCAGTTCTGGGATGGCGACCCGCTCGTAGCCGCCGGTGTTGAACGCCCTGCCGGTGTCGATTTCCGCCAGGCAGACATCACCACCCAGCTCAACGAGCTGCGCGTATGGTACAACAACAACCTCGTACCCCAGTATAAGCTCGGCGACGGCCAGGATGCCCAGAAGAACGTGGAGTACATGCGCTTCCTGCCGAAATACTACTTCCTCGGACTCTCCAGTGGCGCTCAGAACTCCAACAAGGGCCTGCCTCAGACCATCGGCTGGCAGGACTACAACAACGGTGGAGCCATGGGAACCTTCGACCCGTTGGCAGAGTAAGCAATTGCACTCCTCTCTATATACGAATCAGGCTCCGCAGCACGATGTTGCGGAGCCTGATTTTTCTCACCCTTCAATTCTCAATTCTCAATTCTCAATTGTCAATTCTCAATTGTCAATTCTCAATTATCAATTATCACCTCACCACTTGTGTAAACTCCGGCTGGGCACCGTCGGCACTGGCCACTGTCACATAGATGATGGTCGTCGACTCTTCACCGTTCATGCCACGGCTCTTCACGGTGAACTTGTAGTCGGTACTGTCAGGCGTCGTACGCTTGCCCACGGTCTGCGGCTCACCTAGAGGGAACTGATAGCTGGAGCAGGCGGCATCGAAGATGGCCCGCTCGGCAGCGGTCACGGGCTGCTGACCAGAGTAGTCGGGCAGCGGCTCCACGGTACCAGGCTTATAGCCGTTCTCCTTCAGGAAGCGGTCTAGCTCCTTGGCGGCAGCAGTCACGCGTGCCGTCCGCACACCATAGCCGTCCACCACTCTCGCTTTGGGCAAAGCCTTACGCAGGGCCTCGGTGGATGTGTTCAGTCCGCCACTGCCAAATGTGCAGAACGGCACCACCGTCATGTCTGCAAAGTCGCATTCCTTGACCAGCGTAGCTATGGGGTTGGCATAGGTGCCAAACCAGATAGGATAACCCAGGAAGGCGACGTCATAGTCGGCCAGCTTCTTTGTCAGCGGTTTCAAGGCAGGCATCTGCCCGCTCTGCATCTCACGCTGTCCACGTTGGATAGTCTCCTGGAAAATGCCGGTGTAAGGCTCCTGAGCTACGATGCTGTCGATGTCGGCTCCAGTCTGTCGTTGTAACTCCTCGGCCACGGTTTTTGTCGTTCCCGTCTCTGAATAGTAAATCACCAGCATGCGCTGTGCCGGCACCGTTGTTGCGGTGCATAGCGCCATGCATGCCATCAAAACTTTTTTCTTCATACCAGTTGTTTTTTAATTCTTACCTCTTACCTCTTAATTCTTACCTCTTACCTCTTAATTCAAACCTGACGTGCGTCATCTTGTGGAGCACAAAAATGGCCACCATCTCAATGATGTAAGCTATCAGGAAACCATACCATATCCATTCTTTAAAATACATCGATGCCAGCCACAATACGGGGATGACCGTCAGCGACAGGGCGAAGGAAATGAAGAGTGCCATATGGTGATAGTTGTAGAGTTTATAGACAATCATAATGGTGTAGATGTAGCAGAATGGGATGAGACAGACGGCGAAGATGCGCAACGCATTACAGCTTTCGACAATCATCTCGTCCTCGTTGGTACCAAAGAGCATGACGATGCTTTCGGGCCATATCCATACGTAGATGCAGGTGATGACCATCGCCACAGTGATGAAGTTAAACGACTTGCGCAACACCAGCTTGAAAGCCTCGTTGTCGCCCTTACCCACTTGGATGGAACCCAGCGACTGGATGGTGCGACAGACACCACCCAGAAACAGGTTGTAGATGAGTAGCAGGTTCATGCAGAGGGCAAAGGCATAAATACCCGTACGCCCCAGCGACGACAGGATGATTTTGTTCGCCGAGAACATCAATACCGTCAGACAGATCGAGGCAATAGCCAGCGGTGCACCCTGCGAGATGATAGCGCCGAAGACAGGCTTCTGGCGTCCACATGTTAATCGCAGATGATTCTCTTTGGAAAGGAAATGGATGCCCATCATAGCGATGCCAACGACATGACCGATGACAGCAGCCCAACCGCTACCTTCGATGCCAAAGCCCATGTATTTGATGAACACCACGTCAAGCACCAGGTGAACGACATTATCCACCAAGATGGATACAGATACCAGGCGTGGACTTCCATCAACGCTAATCATCGTGTCAACGCCCCACATCAACAAGTAGGCCGGTGCTCCTATCAGCATCACCCGCAGATATTCGTAGGTGGGCTGATAAAGTTGCTCGTGGTCACATAGCAGGCGTGTCACAACATCAGGAGCCAGCACACCACATGCAGTCAACATGAGACCAGTCACCAGACAGGCTAACATCGAGACTATGAAGATGTACGATGCCCGCCGTGTATCCTGTTTGCCCAGTTCCATACCTACCAGCATGCCCGCTCCTGTAGCCAGCAGCATGTTGACGGTGTACATAAACTGAAGTAATGGTAGCGACAGGTTGATGGCACTCACCGAGTCTTCGTCAATCAGGTTGCCCACAATCATCGCGTCAACCACATTTCCCAAACAGGCAGACAATCCAATGAGGATGGATGCCCACAAGAAACGCCAGAACTGGATATTAAATTTTTTTCTCTCTTCCGTAGTCATTTGTAATACCGGGTTTGGGAATCTTCGTTTTTAGAATTTAGTTGTAAACAGCGTTGGAGAAATCACCAGCGAGAACCATCCCCAGCGGGCGTTATCACTATTTTTTTCCTGCTTCAGGCGGTTCAGTGTCTCCGTGCCGAACATCAAGGTGTAACCTGCTGCGAGGGAGATATCCTTTGTGAAGCTGTAACTGGCTATTACATCGATGCTATGACCCAAGGTGCGATTGAGATCGGGCAGGTCAGTGGCTACCGCCAGATAGTGATAGAAGGCGTTGAGAGCCAACTTTGATGTGGGCTTACCAGAGACGCCGACAAAGGCATTCTGCAAGCCGGGTGTGAAACTTGCAGAGTGAGCGCTCTGGTAGAAATAGTCCAGCAAACCGTAGAACTTGGTACGCGAACCGTAGAGAGGCGTGAAGCCTTTAAAGACCTTATGCAGAGGCAATCCTATCTTGCCACCATAAGTGTCAGGCACAAAATCATCGCCGCTCAGGTAATCGTAGCCAAGGGTGAAGCCATAAGAGTCGGAGGGGTTAACGGTGACTTTGGCACTGGCCATCCAAGCATCAATCTCGAAGGCTTTATTCCCCCAGACGGTCTTGCCGCCCTGACGATAGTAAGAACCCTCAAAGGTTACATATTTAGGATGATAGTTCAGGTAACCGCCATACATTTGCTGGTACTCGGTAGTAGGTGGATTGAATTCACTCTCCTGTATACCTGCCTGTAGTCCGACATTCATAAAAAGAAGTGAGGCGCCCAGAGGGAACTTGGGAACGTCGTAGTGATACCACACGGTTTGCATAGTCTTATAGGGTTGAGAACCATCCTCGTAGTATGTATTCTTATACACGTTGTCGTCATTCTGGTTGTAACCTAAGATAGCGTGAACCTGGTGGCCATGTCCCTCGTAACCAACCCTCAGCACATCGTGGGACAGGGATGCCATAGCAAAGTCGTTGGTACCGATGATGCGCTCATCGTCGTATGACAATGCTATACGTCCCACTTGTGCAAAGAGTCCATTTTTGGCAGTCATCTTAACCCAACCCTCATAGAGGCCGAGTGCTTTCTCGCCACTGCTTCCCCACACGGCCAAGTTCTGCATCACTGCATGAGCCTCTATGCCTGGCCTGTTGTAGCCAACCGTGAGACGTGTACGACCAAGAAGGAAGTGCGACTTGTCATCGACTTTGGTGTTTTTGTCAACAGGCAGACCGCCCCTCACCGTTTCTCCATGTGTCAGAAAGTTCAGACCAAAGCTCAGGGTATTGACTTTGTCAACTTTGGCAGAATCAGTCTGTGCACATACACTGAGTGATAGCACAAGCAGGGAAATGACACATAATACTCTTATCATTCTCATGATGGTATGAGGGGGATTCAAATTTGCAATCATAACCACTTATTCAAAGAAACCGAAGGCTGCTATCTGTCGCAACATCTGGACGATGTATTCGCTGGAGGTGTCGCTCCAGTGGAAACCGAGACGGTGCAGGACACTACAGGTGTAGCGGTTGTCGCGTTCGATGATAGCAGCCTTTTTTCCGTGAGTCACATCCTGATAGGCCAGCATGGCCGAGAGCAGTTTGGCCTTTTCTGGGTCTTGTCCAGCAACAGCAATAGCCTGCTGGAACTCATCAGCTTCCACGAAGCGCATCTCACGCCCTACTTTCTCCATGAGGAGAAGCACATCACCCAGAAGTTCGGTGTGGTTGTTGAACGCCTGGAACAAGGTACATTCCTTAGGTGTGGAAGCAAGGAGCACCACGGCTTTGGCCGTCTCATTGATGGGCGACATCTCGGTATATTCATCATATCCGTCGTATGGACAGCAGCCCAGCGTATGGAACACCTTGAGGCGCCCCATGTAGCTATTGCTGTTGAAATTTGCCTGGAATTCACCGTCGTAACTGCGCGGTGCCAGATTACCAACACGCATCACTTTGCCACTTAGCCCATGGTGGGCAACGGCATCCAACACCAGACGCTCTGCCAGGAACTTGGAGTGGATGTAACGGTTGTCGAGGAACTGACCGAACCAAAGCTTACGCTCGTCCAACATAGGCACCTGCTCACCATCGTTGCGGACAATCCAGACTTCACCTACGGAGGTTGTGGAAATATGTACCAGTCGGGCACCAGTCTTCAGACAGAATTCCACGCAGCGCTGTGTACCGCCGATATTCACGTCCTCGATGTCCGTTCCCTTGGAGAAGTGCTTCACGTTAGCAGCACAGTTGAACACGGTCTGGATGGCCGGATGCCCATCAGGCAGGATGCCCGTCATATCCCCCGTCACGTCGCCATTCACCACGAAGAGTCGGCTACCGAAGAGTTCCTTAAATGACCGCTCAAAATAGTAGAACATCAAGTTCTTAAGTCGGTGCTCTGCAGAAGCCTGGTCCTTGCCTCGCACAACACATGTGATGGTGGTGGCATCGCTATCGATGAGTTCGCGCAGCACATGGATACCCAGATAGCCCGTGGCACCTGTCAGGAGGACATTGCCCAGTTGCTGTCGCTCACCCTTCAGGAATGTCTCGATATTGTTGCGCTGCAAAATGGCATTGATGCCCGAATAATCGAAGTTCTCAATCTCGGTGTCCACCTCATTTTCCGGGGCTGCCCCTCCTACGAACTGTGCCAGGAGGCGTGGCGTGGGATGATCGAACACATCACCGTATGCCACATGGTGTCCGGCCTTGTCGGCCTCAATAATCACCTTGGTCACCATGAGCGACGTGCCGCCCATCTCAAAGAAATTGTCAGTAGCGCCCACCTTGTCAAGAGACAAGACGCCAGCGAAGATATCACAGAACAACGACTCTATGTCTCCTACAGGAGCCACATAATCGTGTTCCTCGACCTGTATCTGCGGTTCGGGCAGGGCGCGACGGTTCACCTTCTGGTTCTGGTTCAGCGGGATGGCATCAATCTGCATCGTGGCAGCGGGTACCATATAAGGCGGCTTGCGGTCGCGGATGAAGGCATTCAGTGCCTGAACATCAATCTGCTGGTCGCTCACCACGTATGCCGCGATGAACTTGCCGCCATTGGGATAATCGAAAGCCTGCACGGTGGCATCGCTAATGCCCGGGAACTCACGAATGACTGATTCTACCTCCTTGAGTTCGATGCGGAAGCCACGGATCTTCACCTGACCATCGCGACGTCCCACAAACTGGATGTTACCGTCAGCCAGATAGCGCACCACATCGCCTGTGCGGTAGCAGCGCTTCCCATTCCAATTAATATAGGTATCAGCCGTCTTCTCCGGCAGGTTCAGGTAGCCGCGGCTCACCTGAGGACCGGAAACCAGCATCTCGCCGGCAGCACCTAATGGCAGGCGGTTCATGTCTTTATCCACGATGAAGAGTTGCAGGTTGTCCAGCGGCTTGCCGATAGGTGCATTCTGCTCGAACTCTGTCAACGGATAAGTGGTGGTGAAGATGGTACACTCCGTAGGACCATAGCCGTTGTGCAGCTGATAGGTAGTAGGCGGCGTGAGCGGCAGGATCTTCTCACCACCAACCGAGAGGTGGCGCAGCGAGTGGTTGTCGCAGTTCATGGCAAACTGGCAGCCCACCTGTGTGGTCATGAACGAGTGTGTCACGCCTTCCTCATTGAAATAGACATTCAAGTCAGGAAGGTTCAGACGGATGTCATCACCCACTATCACAACGGCAGCACCCGTTGTCAGTGCCGGATACATATCCATCATACAGGCATCAAAGCCGTAGCTGGCGTAGGCGGCCACCTTGTCGCCAGGTTTCAGGCTGTAGTAACGCACGAACCAATGGCAGAAACATACCAGGTTGCGGTGCTCCAGCTGACAGCCCTTCGGATTACCCGTTGAGCCGGAGGTATAGAGCAGAATGAAGAGGTCTTCGGGTTTTATTTCGACATTTCGACATTTCGACATTTCGATGTTTCGAAGATCCTTTGTCAAGAGCACAGGGCCATGATACTCACTCACCTTCTCCAGCAGCGTTTCCTCGGCGATGAGCAGCTTCGCGTCGGCATCCTGCATCATGAAGTTGAGGCGCTCGGAGGGGTAGCTGGGATCCAGCGGCTGATAGGCACAGCCGGCCTTCAGCACACCCAAGGATGCCAGCACCATCCACTCACTACGACCGATGAGAATTGACACGACGGGTTCTTTCGACATTTCGATATTACGATATTTCGAAATGCCGATAGTCTCTTGAACCACTGCGGCTATGGCATCGGTCTTTTCATCCACCTCTTTATAAGTGAGTCGCACGTCATGATAGACAACAGCCAGATTATCGGGTGTTTCTGCCACCTGACGACGGAACAGCGAAATGATGGTCTGCGTGTTGTCGTAGTCAACTGCTGTCTCGTTGAAAGAATCCAACAGGGAGATGCCGGAGTTGTCAGTCAACGAGATGCTGCGCAGCGGTTTGTCGGCAGCGGCAGCAAAAGCACTCACGGCATTGCTCACACTCTGAGCCAGACTCTGCATCATCGCCTCGCTGTACTGTCCGTTGTCGTATTCAATGGCCACGCTGGGGACCTCCTCTACTTCGGTGATATAGAAGGCAATCTTGAACTTAGGCACATTCAGCTCCATCGTCTCGTCAGCTATCACCTTCTTTCCACCGACACGGTAATCGCTCAGCACACCAATCTGGTAGGCGAACATGATGTCAGCCTTGAGACCGAAGTCGGCGGCGACACGTGCAAAGGGATAGTTCTCGTGGGCAAGGGTCTGCTCGAAAGTATCGGCACTCTCATGCAGGAACTCCTGTACACTCTGGTTATCTATTTTGGAAGAGAGCGCAAGGGTGTTCACGAACATACCCATCGTATTGGCCACCTTCAGGTTGCTGCGGCCGTTGGAGATGGTGGTGATGCATACGTGGTCGTTACCGGAGAAACGGGCAAGACTATAGAAGACGGCACTCAGCAGTACGGCTGAAGGCTTTACGCCCTGCTGCTTGGCCAGTTGCTCGGCATCGTCCCAAACGATAGGAGCCCAAACACGGCCGTTCTCACCCTGCGGTCGGGGATTGGTAAGGTCTGGCGCAAGTTCTGTCACTTCCTCCACTTCGCCCAGTCGCTGCTTGAAGAACGCTGCAGCCTCGGCAAATGCTTTGTCGTTTTCGGCGGCCTTCTGCTCAGCAACGAACTGATGATAGCTACACATTTCAGGCTCAATCTCCTTGCCGTCCATGAGGTCGCAGATTTCGTGTATGAACAAGTCGTAGGAATAACCGTCACACACCAGGTGATGAATGTCACAATATAGATAGAGTGCTTTTTCTGTACGGACGGTGGCTATGCGGAAGAGCCTGTCTTTTCCCAGGTTGAAGGGACGTACGAAGCCGTGGCGGAAGGCGAGTGCTTCCTCTTCGTTCATGGTATAGTATTCTACTTCTACCGGTGTCTCTCTGTCGCCCATCACCTGAACGACACCAGTCTCGTTGGTCGTAAACTGTACGAAGAGAGCCGGATGGTTCTCCACAGCCCGAAGCGTAGCCTTCTTCAGCACTTCTACATCGGTCTCTATGGGGAAGGTAAGGCATACGGGGGTGTTATACAGCGTGGAGGTGGGGTTCTTCATGCAGTCGAAATACACGCCGGTCTGCGCATAGCTCAGCGGGGCTGAACCGTCCGCGCCAGTGTTACTAGTAGCACTAGTCATACTAGAACTACTAGTAACACTAGACGCCCCTCCTGACAGCATCGCAGTCAGGATTTCATTCTCTACCGTCTGGATGTTGGCACCCTGAGTGAGGAGCTTGGCATCCAGTTGTACACCGAAACGTTTGTAAATCTGTGTCGCCAACTTGATAGCCAAGATGGAGGTGAGTCCAACATAACGGAGGTCTGTAGTGATACCGAAGGAGTCAGTATTCAACACTTCTGTCACTATCTCCTTCAACTGTTGCTCAAGGATATTAAGCGGCGCAGCAGATTCTGTCTCTGTTTCTTCGGCAGCACCGAAGACAGGCTCCGGCAGCGCACGGCGGTTCACCTTCTGGTTCTGGTTCAGCGGGATGGCATCAATCTGCATCGTGGCAGCGGGCACCATATAGGGTGGCTTCTGATCCATGATGAAACTGTTCATGGCCTTGATGTCAATCTGTTCATCGGACACGATGTATGCGGCAATGTATTTTCCACCGGTGGGATAGTCGAAGGCCTGAACGGTGGCATCCTTGATGCCTGGGAACTGGCGGATGACGGCTTCCACTTCCTTCAGCTCGATGCGGAAGCCGCGAATCTTCACCTGACCGTCTTTACGGCCCACGAATTCGATGTCTCCATTTTCGCGGTAACGCACGATGTCGCCAGTGCGATATACGCGCTTACCGTTCCACTCCACGAAGGCAGCAGCGGTCTTTTCAGGCTGGTTCAGGTAGCCTATTCCCACCTGCGGACCGGCAATAATCAGCTCACCGGAAGAGCCCCAAGGCACCTGTTTTCCGAAACGGTTTACGATATGGAGTTCCACAGCATCATTCGGTTTGCCTATGGGAATATTAGGCTCGTTCTTATCTACATAATGGCTGCATACATAGCAGGTGGTTTCCGTGGGACCGTATGCATTGAGCAGGGCGTAGGAGGGCGGATTCAGGCTCATGAGCTTCTCACCGCCCGTTCCAAGATACTGGAGTCCAGGAATGTCGGGATAGTTGAGAGCCATCTGCGTAGCCATCTGCGTGGTCATAAAACAGTGGGTGATGCCTTCCTTGCAGATGTATTCATAGATACCCTCCAGGTTGAACCGTATGTCGTCTTGTATCACATATATGGTAGCACCAGCCCAGACGCAGGCCCACAGGTCGTGTTGGTAGGCATCAAAGCCGTAACCCGCGTATGTGGCATAACGCGAACTGGCTTTCAGACCGGTATGCTTAACGTGGAAGTCGGTGAAGATGCGGAAGTTCTCTTCACTCAGTATCACGCCCTTAGGCGTACCTGTGGTGCCACTGGTGTAAAGCAGCACCAAGGCATCTTTTCCGTTATATGCAGAGGCATCCTTTTTCATGAACTCCAGTCGTTCCTCAGGATAGCTGCTGTCCAGTGGCAATTGCGTGAGACCGGCCTTGGCAATGGCCAGGGGTGCCAGCACCATTTTCTCGTCACGGGGCACGGAGAATCCCACTACGCGCTCTCCGCAGCGGACGGTATATGACGGGTCGATGGTGTCGGTAAGCTTATCGACCTCCGCGAAGGTGAGCCGTTTGTCACCGGCTACGCAGAAGATATCGTTCGGACGCTCGGCCACGTGTTGCTTGAAACGCTCCACCAGCGTCGGCAGTTTGACTGGTTTAATGTCAGGGTTCAGACCATTCAGCCATTGAATCTGCTCCGATGTGGCAAAATCTAGGTCTTTCACCTGATTGGCGGTGAACATCGAACGAAGGATGGCGGAGTAGGATGCAGCCAACTGGGTCATGAAGGCTTCGGAATAATCGCCAGTATTGTATCCCAGTTTAAGAGAGTACATGCCGTCGGTCTCGAATAGTTCAGCAACCAGCTTCCAACCTGGTGACACTTGCCGCATGTCATGGTAAGGCAGCATATTATCTCCAAGATTCAACCCACGCTTACTGTTTAACACAGAGCCTTGATAGACGAACAACACTTGGTTGTTAAGGCCGAGGTCGTGTACGGCATCATGATAGGTATAGTATTGCAGTCGCTCGGTGGTGGCCATCTGCTCGGCAAGTGCGGCGAACATCTCTCCCAGAGATTCATCGCCGTGTGTCTGGAAAAATACTGGCAGCGTGTGTACCGTCATGGTGACTGAGGAGAGGGTGCGGCGGTCGGTACGTCCGAAGAAGGCGGTGCAGTAGGATACTTTGTCCTCGGCGCCATAGTTGGCAAGCAGAAGGCCCCATGCGGCTTGCATGAGGACACTCTCTTTCACGTTCCACTTACGTGTGATGTCCTGCACCTCCTCTTTGGAAATGGAGAGGGAATAGTGTTTGCAGCAGATTTGTGCGGGAACATCGCCCAACGTACTTTCTGGCAGCGGAAGAGAGTCGGTCTCAACAGCGTCACAGAATTGTTTTGCATACCATTCACGAGCTTCAGCCATTTTGCCCTCGTCGGCGCGCAGAGCCGCCTCTTCTTGTGCGATAGCACCACCGTCCATCGTTTCACCGGCGGGTTTCTTCCTATTATAACAGCGTTCTATCTCTCGCAATAACACCACCAAGGAGAAACCGTCGATGATGACATGGTGCAAGTCAATATAGAACCAAGCCTGCCCTTCATTAGTCCGGTATATCTCGCAGCGATATAATTTTTCTCCGTAGATATCCATTATCTTACCGAAAGTGGGCTGTACCTCATCAAGGCTGCCTACTGCAATCAGCGGCACTGCCTCTTCCATCGGGGGGAAAGTGCCGCTTTCCATCTCAGGCTCCCCGTCACCATTCACGACAATGTGTGAAGCTATATAGGGATGCGCACAAAGTGCTTCATAGACAGCCTTGCGTACCTGCACTACGTCCACGGTCTTCGGGATGTCAAAGAGCACAGGATTCTGATAATTTGTCAACTCGTCGCTATTGGCAACGCAGGCGTAATAGACGCCCAACTGGCTTTGACTCAAAGATGATTTCATTTTATGATGATTTTTAAGTTATTGTATAATAGGGTAACAGAATCTTTTTATATGATATTGACAGAGTCGAGGAAAATGATGACGATGGCTATGGGAACAAGCCAGCGCAGCACAAGCAGGTATAGGAATGAGTCCACACGTGAGCCCTGATACCTTGTCTTCGGCACGAACCATCCTGTGAACAATGCCGCACCCAATGCGCCAACGGGTATCAAGATGTTATTGACAAAAGAATTGGCAAAATCGAACAGGTTCTGCCCCATCACGTTGAGCCAATGGACGTGGCCTGTCATCGACAGCACGCACAATACATTGACAAGCACCAGTATCACGGACACCACAATCACACTTTGATGACGGTTGAGCGGCCGCTTGCTGTCTGATGTTGCTTCACAGGTGAATGCCACCATCACCTCCATCATAGAGATGGTCGACGTGATGGCTGCGACACTCATCAGCGCAAAGAAAATGCTGCACGTCACCGCTGGACTGAACATGTGCTGGAACACGGCAGGCAGCGTGACGAATGTCAGTTCCGGACCTTCTGCCGGACTGAAGCCGTAGGCAAACACAGCGGGAAAGACAATCATACCTGCCAGCAACGATACAATGAGGACAAGCACTATCATTTGCAATGATGTCGACCGGACATCCTGGTCTTGGGGCATGTAGCCGCCATAAGTGACAAGTGCGCCCACACCTACAGACAGCGTGAAGAAACTGAGTCCCATGGCCTGCAAAATGACCTTTGACGTGATTTTCGAGAAATCAGGCTCGAACAGATACCGTAATCCTGTGGTGCCGCCATCCATGAAAACCATGTGGACAGCCATGAATATTAAGATGAGGAACAGCAGTGGCATGAGAATCTTGCTCAGTCGCTCGATGCCTTTGTTGACATCGAACCACAATACCGATGCCGTCAGCACAATGGCAATAATGGCATAGATGATCATGACGGAGGCATGGCCCTCGAACGCCTCAAAGTGAGCCTCCAGTGCCTTGGCATCCATACCGGCAAATGTGTTCGACGTTGACTCGACCATATAGTAAAGACACCATCCTGTAACCACAAAATAGAAGCTCATGATGGCCAGTACACACAGCAGGTTCGTCCATGAGAGCCACTGCCACCTGTTTGTTCCGCTCAGGCTGCGGTAAGCACCAAATGCGCTCCTGCCTGACAACTTGCCAATCAGAAACTCGTTCATGACCAAAGGCAGTCCGAAGATCAGCGAACAGACGACATACAGGATGATGAACGCCCCGCCGCCGTTTTCTCCCACGACGTATGGGAATTTCCATATACTACCTAGTCCTACGGCACTGCCTGCAGCAGCCAACAGGACTCCGATTTTCGACGAAAAGGACTTTTTCATAAAATTTATTGCTTGTTACAGGTCTTCATTATTTATTCACGCTTCATTCAAACTCAAAGATGTTTATGAATCCTGTCAGTTTGAACACGTTCTTGATGTCATCGTTAACATTGCGCATCACCACACGGCTGCCTGCCGACTTGGCACCTTTCAATATGCTGATCAGGATGCGCAGACCGCTGGATGCAATATACTCCAGATTGGTGCAGTCGATGATAACATCCTTTCCATCACTGGTGTAAAGTGGTTTCAGTGTTTCTTCCACTTCAAGAGCTGCTGCTGTGTCCATTTCTCCTTCTAAAGTGGCGACATACTTGCCATCAATCTCTTCAAATTTTGCGTTCATAATCTTTAATTTTAAATTATTAAATAATGTTTGTTGTTTTCTTCAAAAGCGTAAGCGTGTTACGCCCGTTTAAATGTTCGTAATTGACAGAGTCCATGATCTCACGAAGCAGATGAATGCCAAGTCCTCCCACCTGACGTTCCTCTGCTGAGAGGGAGATATCAATGTCCTCTTTTAAAGTGGGGTCGAAGGGTACACCAGAGTCTGAAATAATGACCTTCAGGCACTGGCCGTCTGTCATCATGCTGATATCCACCTCGCCCTCTACCCCGGCGGGATAAGCATAGTCTATCACGTTGACTACGGCCTCTTCCACAGCTAACCGGATCTGACGTGCCATCGATTTCTCAAATCCCGGATAACTGGTGTCTGCCATCATCTGATCGAAGAAATCTTTTTGGAAACTGCTGAGCCTCGACACTTCGTGCACATCATTTTTCAGGGTAAGTGTCTCGCTCAGTATGCTGTCAAACTTTTGGGGCGTATAATGGATGGCCAACTGCGTCAGGTCGTCGCTCTGTTCGGCATCCTTCACAAAGCTGCGTACCTCCTTGGTCATAGCATCAATGATGTCCTTTGGACTCAGCTGCCCATTGACACAGTTCTTGAGTAAGCCATCTATGCGCTTCAGGCCAAACTGCTTCCGCTCGGTATCCATTGCCTCCGTCAACCCGTCGGTATAGAGGAACAGTGTACTGCCAGCGGCTATGAAGGTCTCCTGCACACAGAATTTGAAATCGTCGAACAAGCCGATGGGTAAATGCGGGTTACAATCCAGCGTCTGCAGACCTGTATGACTGATGATAAGAGGTGCATCGTGACCGGCATCGCAGTAGCGCAGGTGACCGGAAGGCAGGTCGAGCACACCGATGAACAGCGTAGTGAACATATTGCTGTCATTACCCTGACAGGCCGATTCGTTGATACGATGCATAATACGGGCAGGATTGTTTTCATGTGCCGAGAAAGCACGGAAGAGAGAATGGGTTCCTGCCATCAACATGGCCGAGGGCGTACCCTTGCCGCTGACATCTCCGATGCAGAAGAACAGTTTCTCGTCGCGAATGAAGTAGTCGAACAGGTCGCCGCCCACATCGCGGGCAGGCGCCAGGGAGCCGAAAACATCCACGTCATCACGCTGCAAATGACGGTGGGGCAGCAAACTCTGCTGTATCTGACTGGCCACACGCAGCTCTGAACTGATGCGTTCCTTCTCGGCATTTACCTCACGCAGACGCTCCAAATTGTGCTTCGAACGCCATACGATGAAGCCTGCCAGCAACAAGCCGGTCATCACCATAAACAAGAGGTTCCGTCGTATACGACGCAGTTTGCCGAAGACGTCATTGGCATCCAAGGCATTGAGGAGTATCCAGTCGGTCTTACCACCTACAGGCGTATAGAATACATGCATCTCTTTCCCCTTTTCATCCTCTACCACTATGTAGCCGGTCTTGTCAGGATCTTTTTTCAGCAGTTCGAGTGACCTCCTGAACAACTCATTGTCTTCGCCCGCAAGCAGGTTGTATTTTCCTGTGATAAGGAAACGCTGAGTCGATTTGTAGGTTTTGGCCTCGTTGATAATCTCTTCAAGCCATTCGAGTGAGAGGTCGGCTTCAACAACGGCCACAATCTTACCTTTTGCGTTACGTACAGGCACACCATAGGTGGTTATATGTCTGAAGGCACCAACGCTATCCAGATAGGGTTCGCACCAGCAGCTTTTTCCTGTAGCCATCGGTACGGTATAGAACTCGTACTTCGTATAATCATGGCTTGCCGATCCTACCTGCTTCGTCTCTATAGTGCCGTCCGGCTTGCGAACAGAATAAGGCTCAAACCAATATCCGATGTCTGGGAACATGTTTGGAATGCAAGCCACACAGCTGCCCAGGATCATTGGATTATTCTCAACGATCTGGTAGGTTGCCCGGAACAGGGAGTCCGGCTTCAACAGGTCATCTGTCACTATCCACGACATATTGTCGAGCACCACCTCTACCCCTGCCAGTTTGTTGCGGATACAAAGGTAGAGAGCGTTGTTCTCGCGCTCCATCTTTTGGACTGTGGTTTCCTGTATGATATCCTGACTGTTGTAATAGATAATCCCCGTTGTCAACTCTATCAGCAATGCGGCCACGACAATAACAATCAGACTGGTATGGGTTTTTACGATGTTTTTCAACCATTCCCATCTGCTATTTTTGTCTTTTCTCTTATTTTGCATACATCATTTACTACTTATTTTCCGTTCTTAGTTATATCATCCATTCGATTCACGACGATAGTTTTTAGCATTATGACGGCACAAATGTACAAAAAAATAAGGAAATAAATAAAAAAAAACATTTAAAACTTGTCTGAAAACATTTAAATCTTGTCTGAAAAGTCAAAAAAAACACCATAACGTTCGTAAAGTAGGTTTTTTTTTGTATTTTTGTCCCACGAAATTTAACTTTTAAAATAAAAAATAGAAGAATATAAAACGTACCTTATTTATTTTAATTATGAAAACATCTGCTCCTTTGTCAAAAACCCAATACGGCCTATACGTGGAATGTCTGAACCACCCGGGAGAGCCTTGTTATAATGTACCTTGTTTCTATATCCTCGACGGCAGTCTGGACGAAGAGCGGCTACGTAAGGCTATTGAGACCGTAGTGGCTGCCCACCCAACGCTGTTTACGCGCATCGAACTGACGGATCAGGGTGACCCCGTGCAGACAATCGACGACACTGAGACATTCTCGTTGCAAGTAGAGCATGTCGATGACATTGAGGCTGCCAAGAAAGCGATGGTTCAGCCTTTCAACATCGTAGGCGACCGGCTGTTCCGCATTCGCCTGCTGCGCGACAAAGAACACTTTTATTATTTCCAGGATGCCCACCACACACTTTTCGACGGAGGCTCTCAAGGAATTATGTTGGCTGACATCGAGAAAGCTTACAATGGTGAATCGTTGGAACCAGAACAGCTGACGATGGCCCAGTTGGCTGTCACAGAAGAGAAGCAGCGCCAAACGTCAGCCTTTGAGGAGGACAAGAAATGGTATGCGGAAAACTTCGATTGCGGTGACTGCTATTCACCGCTGCTGCCCGACCGCGATGACAAGCAGTTTGTGGATGCCATCTTGGCAAGGACCATGGCGGTGGACAAGGATCGGGTGGATGCCTTCTGCAAGACAAACGGCGTCTTCCGCAGTTCCGTCTTCACAGCCGCCTACGCCTATCTGTTGGCAAAATACAATAACGAACAGCAGGTGCTGTTCAACACGATACATCACGGGCGTGCCGACAAGCGCACAAACCGTACGGTGGGCATGCTGGTGAAAACGGTGCCTGTGTATGCCAAGTTCGATGGTGACACCCGTGTGCTCGACTTCATCAAGGCTGGAGAGGAGCAGATGAAGGGCTGTCGACAACATGGGTTATACAATTATAGTGATGCCATCAATGACTTGGGGTTGCAACCTGCCACGCTGTTTATTTGGCACGGAAACACGCTGGACAACAATCCGTTCTGTGGCAAGCCGATGAAATTTATTCTTCTTTGTAACAACAGCCGCGAGGTGTCGCTCTATCTGAAGGTCGTTATCAAGGAAGGACGATTCGTGGTGGAAGCAGAGTATAATGGCAACGAATACAGTGAGGCGCTCATGAGTCAGTTCATGGAGAGCTACGAGGCGGTCGTAGAGGGTTTCCTGACTCAGGAAAAACTGTGCGACATCAACATGACGACCGCTTCTCAGATGGCGTTGCTCGACTCGTTCAACGACACAGACCGTCCATATGACGACACGCAGACGGTGGTGTCGCTGTTCCGTCGCCAGGCCAAGGCTACCCCGAAGGCCGAAGCCGTCGTTTTCAAAGACCATCGTTACACATACGAACAGGTAGATGACATCAGTGACCGCATAGCAGGCTATATTCTGTCCAAAGGACTGGGCGTGGGCGATGCCGTGTCTGTCATCATTCCTCGCTGCGAGTGGATGGCTATTGCCTCACTTGGCGTGCTGAAGGCTGGCTGTGCCTATCAGCCGCTGGACCCCAGCTACCCAAAAGAACGTCTGAACTTTATGGTACAGGATGCTGAGGCGAAGTTGCTCATTGCCGACGAGTCGCTGCGTGATCTCGTTGACGAATATCAGGGTGATGTGCTGCTGACGAAAGACATTGAACATTTACCATTGACCATTGAACATTTACCATTGACCATTGACCATTTGCCTGAGGTAAAACCTTCGGACCGTTTCATCCTGCTCTATACATCAGGTTCTACAGGTGTTCCCAAAGGTTGCCAGTTGACCCATGCAAATCTCGTGTGTTACTGTAACTGGTATTGGAAATACTATGACCTGAAGCCTGAGCATCATGTGGCAGAATATGCCAGCTACGGTTTCGATGTGCATCAAGAAGGCATCTATCCGCCATTGACGGCGGGTGCCACCGTCCATATCATTCCAGAGGAACTGCGCCTCGACCTGGTGTCCCTGAACGATTACTTTGAGCGCGAACACATCACCCACACCTTCATGACTACACAGGTGGGCTATCAGTTTGCAACGAACATCGAGAACCACTCCCTGATGCATCTCTCGGTGGCTGGCGAGAAGCTGGCCAGTATCGCTCCGCCTCAGGGCTATCAGTTGCATAACGGCTATGGCCCCACAGAAGCCACTATCATCATTACTGTCTATCCTGTGACAAAGAAAGATACGGATGTGCCCATTGGTAAACCTTTGGACAATGTGCGACTTTATGTAGTCGATCAGCAGTGTCACCGTCTGCCTGTGGGAGCTCTGGGTGAATTGTGGGCTGCCGGACCGCAGGTGGCACTCGGCTACCTGAACAGACCGGATAAAAACGCAGAGGTTTTTATCGACAATCCATTCATTACTAGTGCATCTAGTGATTCTAGTGCCTCTAGTAAATATGCCCGCTGCTATCGTACTGGCGACATTGTGCGCTACCTGCCTGACGGCAACATCCAGTTTGTGGGCCGTAAGGACGGACAAGTCAAGATTCGCGGTTTCCGCATCGAGCTGAAGGAAGTGGAGGCCGTCATCCGCGAGTTCCCTGGCATCAAGGATGCTACCGTACAGGCTTTCGATGATGATAATGGCGGCAAGTTCATTGCTGCCTATGTCGTCAGCGATGAGCAGGTGGACATTGAGGCCATGAATAATTTCATCCTCGACAGGAAACCTCCATATATGGTGCCTGCTGTGACGATGCAGATTGAAAAGATTCCATTAAACCAGAACCAGAAGGTGAACAAGAAAGCCCTTCCGAAGCCCGAAAGAAGTGAAAAGGGAAAAGTGAATAGTGAAGAATTTGCTGCCGCCCCACTTAATGTGTTGGAGCAGGAATTGCATGAGATGATAGCAGGTATTGTGAACCATGGTGATTTCGGCATCACTACTGTTCTTGGCCATGCCGGTCTCACCTCTATCTCAGCCATCAAACTCGCTGTGCAGGTGAATAAGCGCTACGGGGTAACACTCAATGCAAAGACATTAGTGAAGACCGGCACCTTGCAGAGCATTGAAAATGAGATATGGAAGCAGATGCTAACCATTGACCATTCACCATTGACCATTGACCATTCACCATTGACCATTGACCATTCACCATTCACCATTGACCATTCACCATTGACCATTGACCATTCACCATTCACCATTGACCATTCACCATTGAGTTACGCCCAGACTGGCGTTTATTTCGATTGTCTGAAGAATCCTTCAACCACCCTCTATAACATTCCATATAAAATAGATTTTCCACAGGGTACTGATACACAGGCATTAGCCGATGCACTGAAAGAACTCATTAAGCGTCATCCACAAATGACCGTTCATTTCGATAATGACGGTTCTGACATCGTGCAGATGGTTGATTTAGAACAGACGGTTGAGATTCCGCAGACCCAGATGAGCGAGGAGCAGTTGGAGCAATACAAGCACAACTTCGTCCGCCCCTTCGACCTCAGTACGGGTCCCCTCTACCGCTTTGAGATTGTAACGACCGAGAAGCAAGTATGTCTGTTAGCAGATGTACATCACCTGGTTTTCGATGGCGGTTCGTTCGATATTTTCTGTTCTCAGTTGTGCGATGTGCTCAACGGTTTTCCCGTTGAGGATGAAGAACAGAGCTATGCCGCCTTCGTCGTAGCAGAGAAGGCTGCCGAAGGAGGTGACGAATACAATGCCGCCAAGGAGTTCTTTAAGAATCGTCTGGCAGAAGTGGAGACTGCTACCGAAGTGCAGCCCGATCTGCCTGAACCTACCAAAGGTACCATTAGCGCAGCCGTCGCTCCGTTGGATTTCGACACCATCACCTCTCAATTATCAATTCTCAATTATCAATTATCAACTGTTATCACACCGGCTCATCTGACGTTAGGCGCCATCTATTATGTGCTCTCACGTTTTGCCAACAACGACCAGTTGTGTATTACCACCGTCTCTAGTGGTCGTAGTAATCTGCAGATCCGCAACACGGTGGGTATGTTTGTCAATACGCTGGCTCTGAGCGCCCATATCGGCCAGCAGAAAGTGAAGGAGTTCCTACAGGAGGTGAGCAACAACTTCGACGAAACGCTACAACACGAGAACTATCCGTTTGCACAGATTTCAGCTGACTTTGGCCTGACTGCTGAGATTCAGTTTGTCTATCAGTTGGGTATCATGAGCCAGTACGTCTGCAAAGGTACGCCTTTGGGGGTGGAGAATTTGGAGTTGAATATGCCGAAGTTCCCCATCACCTTCTACATCAAAAATTATCAGGGAGTACCAAGTGTCTGCGTAGAGTACGACAATGGCAAATATTCTGCCCGATTGATGCAGAACCTAGCAGATAGTATACGAGTCGTCATAGGGCGCATGATAGCCAGTCCAGACGAAGCTCTTACAAGCATCAGCATCGTGAGCGACGAGGAGGCTGAGCGTATTATTAAGATCGGTACGGGTAAGCACATCGACGTGGACTTTAGCAAGACTTTCGCCAATCTCTTTACCGAACAGGCTAAGCGTACGCCCGATGTACCGGCAGTAGTTGATAGGGATAGTCAGCTGACCTACGCCGAGATGGACCACTACTCGAATGCATTGGCTCGTCAGTTGATAGACTTCGGTGTACAGCCCAACGACTTTGTATGCGTGATGCTCGACCGTTTCAAGGAGTTCCCCCTTTCAGTCTTGGCAATACACAAGGCGGGTGCTGCCTATACACCTCTCGACTTTGAATATCCCAACGAGCGACTGAGCTACATGCTCGAGAACTCTGAGTCGAAAGTGCTTATTACAACCCACGCCGTGCTGGAGGCGAAACAGGCAGAAGGTGATTTCAGCACGGCTGCCGCCAAGACCTTCTTCATCGATGATTTCATGACTACTGTGGTCGACGATTCCGTCGTCGCCACCCCCATCGACCTCTCAACGCCCGACGGTCTGGCCTACATGATTTACACCAGCGGTTCTACGGGAAAGCCTAAGGGTGCTATGTTGCATCAGGCTGGTCTGCGTAATTTCATCGCTGTGGTTATCGACATGGAAAAACTGACGGCCAAAGATCGTATCAGCGGACACCGCTCGTTCTCGTTCGATGCTCATATCGAGGATATGTATCCCGTTTTGACACTGGGCGGCTCGTTCCACATCATGCCGACAGAGATACGCAAAGACCTTGCTCTCATTCGCCAGTTCCTCTTTGACCATCAGATTACGGGTGGCGGCTATTCTACGGCGATGACCTGTCTACTGCTGAATGCTTTCGACGACCTGCCCATCCGCTTCACGACGGGTGGCGGCGAAAAGATGAGCGGTGTATATAGCGACCACATCGAAATCATCAACGTCTATGGTCCGACAGAGTGTACCGACGATACGTCGTATTTTGCCATCGAACCAGGACAGCGCATAGAGAACATCCCTATCGGCGAGAGTGTGGCCAATAACTGGAACTTCATCGTAGATTCTGCTGGCAACCTCGTGCCACAGGGCGTGGCTGGCGAGTTGTGCTTTGCCGGCATTCAAGTGGGTCGCGGCTATTGGCGACTGCCGGAGCGTACCGCTAAGTCGTTTGTTGATTGTCCGTTCGTGAGGGAAGATGCCTGGGGCCGTCCTGTCCGTATGTACCACACCGGCGACCTGTGCCGTTGGACTGAGGACGGACAGATAGAATACCTCGGCCGTATCGATACACAGGTAAAGTTGCGTGGCTTCCGCATTGAACTGGGCGAGATTGAAAACAAGGCCCTAAACATCGAGGGCATCCGTCAGGCAGCTGCCGAGGTGCGCAAGGTGATGGGCAACGAGCATCTGGTGCTTTACTATACAGTGGTCGATGGTTCTGCCATCGACGACGACCAAATACACCAGGCACTTGCCGCCTCATCATTGGCCGACTATATGGTGCCCGATGTTTATATGAAGCTGGATGTGATGCCGATGACGCCTAATGGTAAGATTAACCGCAAGGCCCTGCCGGCACCCGAGATGAAGCGTGCCACCGAGTATGTGGCTCCAGTGGGTGAAACTGAAGAACTCTTCTGTAACATCTTCTCTGAAGTGCTGAAGATTCAGGAAGTGGGTGCCACCGACAACTTCTTTGAGATTGGCGGTACCAGCATCAATGCCATCAAGGTGATTGTTGAGGCCAGCAAGAACGGTGTACAGATTGTGTTCAACGACCTGTTCACTTTAAAGACGCCGCGAGCCTTGGCAGCGTTCGTAGATAGTAATGAGACAGAGGACACTTCTGTCACTGAAGAATCAGCGCCAGCCAATAATTCTCAATTCTCAATTCTTAATTCTCAATTCTCCGACATCCTTTCGGCCAACACCCTCGATGCGCTGCACAACGGCAAAAGACAGCCAATTGGTGACGTGCTGTTGACGGGTGCGACAGGTTATTTGGGCATCCACATTCTCAACGAGTTGCTGACCCGTTACATGGCATCGCCACACTCTCGAGGAGAGAATAGTCACATTTTCTGTCCCCTCCGTGGCGAGAACGATGAGAAGGCACTCAGCCGACTGAAGTCGCTATATTACTATTACTTTGGCCGCACGGATGCTTTCGAGCATTTCGACGAGCACGTCACGGTGTTTACGGCTGAGGTTACGCAACCAGATGCCTTGAGTAATTTCTCACCTCTCACCTCTCACCACTCACCTCTTACAGTAGTGAACTGTGTGGCCAACGTGAAGCACTTCTCAGCAGGCAACGACATCGAGATGGTAAACATTGAGTCTGTTCGTTATTTAATTTCGTTCTGTCTGCGCACAGGGTCTCGTCTCATCCATATCTCAACCAACAGCATTGCCGGCTTGAGCATCGATGGCAAGCCTGGTCCTGAGGTAAGACTGACTGAACAGACGTTCAATATAGGGCAGAATATTGATGCCAACAAGTATGTCTTCTCCAAGTATAAGGCCGAAGAACTGGTACTCGATGCTATTGCTCACCACGGTCTCAATGCCAAGATTATGCGTGTGGGTAACCTCTCTGCACGACAGAAGGACGGCGAGTTCCAGATCAACTTCAATACGAACAATTTCCTCGCATGCTTGCGTGCGTATGTTATAATAGGTATGGTGCCTTACGAGGATCTTGACCAACGCTTTGAGTTCTCACCCATCGACGAGGTGGCACGTGCCATCATTCAGTTGGCCCAGACGCCTAAGGAGTGCATTGTATTCCATCCCAGCAACACCCATCGCCAGTTCCTCAGCGATATCCTGACCGGATTTGCAGAGGCAGGCATCACATTGAAGCGGGTTGAAAAGCCAGAATTCCAGCAGGCACTGGAGCGGATGATGGAGAATCCCGACCTCGTCACATTGCTACGTCCATTAATGGCCTACAATGTGAGCAGTAAACATACTATGCGCTGGATAGAGTCTACCAACGAATATACCACACAGGTGCTTTACCGTATGGGGTTCCAGTGGCCTCCTACTGCCACCGATTACGTTCATCGCTTTGTTGACACAATCGTAGGGTTTGACTACTTCACGGTGTAATTGATAATTGATAATTGATAATCGATAATTGATAATTGTGTATGACATCTAAAATTTTACTCTGCTCTCGCTTAATCGCAACCTTACTGGCAGCGCTGATATGTACTACAGTTATTTGGGCGCAGACCAACGTCTCTTCGGACGACGAACTACGTACAGCGATACAGACCAACGGTGCGAATATCACCGTGACGGCTGACATCGACCTCAGCAACAGTACGCTGAGTATCGCCAGCGGTACGACGGTGACCATCAATCTCGGTGGCCACACGCTGGACCGCAAGCTGAAGTGGCGCGGCGAAGGCGGCGGTCAGGTTATCACGGTACGTGAAGGCGCCACGCTCAACCTTAGCAACGGTACGCTGAAAAACGGCTGGGGCGGTAACGCCGGTGGTCTCTCCAACGAGAGCGGTACCGTGAACCTGACCAACGTCAACATCACCGACTGTGTGGGTGACGACAGTGGCGGCGGTATCTGCAATCTGGGCGGCACGCTGACGATGACGGGCGGTAGCATCACCAACAATACGTGCTACGACCATGGTGACCCTGCCGGTGGCGGTGGTTTGTTCAACGCCGAAGGTGCTACGGCGACACTCACGGGTGTCACCATCACGGGCAACGAGGATATGGTGTGTGGCGGTGGCGGCATCTGCAACTACGGCACGCTCAATTTGGACGGCTGCACCATCACCGGCAACAAAGCCAGAACCGTTGGTGGCGGCATCTGGAGCGGAAACGAGAAACACCTCCTGAGGATGCAGGGCGCGAACATCATCACCGATAATACTGCCGCAGGAGTCTCCAGTAATCTCTTTATGTTGGAGCGCCGGTGGATTACCCTCACCGGCAGTATCACGGGCAGCCGTATCGGCATCACCCTAGACGTGGCGCCCAACCAGTTTACCAATGGATATGCCACCTATCACAATGGTGAGGATCCCAATACTTTCTTTACCTGTGACCGGCCGGAGACCGAGTATCTTGACCTGATCCCGAATGAACCGCATGTTCTCTATGTTGGAGAAATAATACTAAAGAAGAAGGACCTTGATGGAAAGGTTCCCTATATCGAACGCAGTTGGGACAGCGAGAACCAGAAGGTGGTCACCACCGTCAAAACGCTGACCGAAGAAATCGGCTTTAATGATACGCCCACTAACGAGACGCAGTATAAAAAACTGCCTTCCTCCCCTGAAACCTATTTAACATTAGGAACGGAGGGCAGTGAACTGCATGAATATTATGTGGCGGAAGGCGACGAGTTGAATATCTATGCCCTCGATATCGAAGGCCCGAACGTGCATATCATTCTCCGTGATAGCGCCTGGCTTCATCTTAAAAATGACATAGGTGTCGAGCCCGGTAACACCGTCTATTTCCATGCCCAGTCCACCGGTTCGTTCATGGGAAAACTGACAGCGGGTAGCGGCATTGGTGGCGAGATAGTTGATGACGGGGCAAACATAGAAATACACGGTGGAAACTTCGATGTGCAGGGAAATTATAGCTGCGCTGCCATTGGCGGCAAATATACTACCAACGGTGACATCACCATCTATGACGGTCATATTAAGGCGACCGTAGGAGATGATGGAGGAGGTGCTGCCGGCATTGGCAGCGGGTACGGGTGCCAGGATTACGGGAATATCACTATTTACGGCGGCAAAATTGAGGCCACCGGCAGTGCCGGCATCGGAGGAGGTTCTAGCTGTGAAAACGGCAAACTGACCATCTGGGACGGAGCCATCACCGCCCATGGACAAGGTGAGTCGGCTGGCATCGGCAGTAATCAATATAGCGGTGATTACGGTGCAGGGACCATCACCATCAACGGCGGTTATATCCGGGCTTACGGTGACAGCCATGGCGCCGGCATCGGCGGTGGGGATGGCATCAGAGGAGGCACCCTCAACGTTAATGGTGGCCGCGTGGATGCCTACGGCGGCACAGATGCTGCCGGCATCGGCGGTGGTGAAGGCGGCAATGGTGGCATCGTGAACATCACCGGCGGCTATGTCTATGCCAAGGGTAACGACAATGGTGCAGGCATTGGTGGCGGTGAGGACGGCAATGGTGCTGATGTCACCATCAACGGCGGCGTCGTTATCGCCACGGCTGGAGGTGACCAACATGCCATCGGTGCAGGCTCGGGTGGCGATGACAACAATAGTCTGTCCTTCGCTGATAATCTGGGTGTTTTTATCACTGAGAATTTGTCTCGCTCCCAAAAGGCAAATCGTGTCAGCGACTGCCGCAACAACAAGTATGTCAGAATCACCGATTGTGCCCACGGAGGAGCCACAGCCACCATCGTCGACGGTGAAAAGCATGATATTTCCAGCTGTAAATGGTGCTACATTACTGGCGACGAAGCCCACACCTTCGGCGATTATGGTGAATGTCCCGTCTGCCACCTTGTCAGCCTGGCTAACGATGCAGACAACAGCGGCGTCATCACACATTGGGCCGAGGCAGGCGATTCGCATGCCGTCACCCTCAGCGGCCGCAAATTTTGGAAAGACGGTTCATGGAACACGCTGTGCCTGCCTTTCAACCTCGTGCTCGAAGGGTCACCCCTCGAGGGCGCTACCCTCAAGCAGCTCGATGTCGACGGAACGCATGATACCGACAAGCATACGGGATATGACGAGGCTACCGGCACCCTCTACCTCTACTTCAAGAACGCCAACAGCATCGAGGCTGGCAAGCCCTACATCATCAAGTGGGCGAGCGGCAGCAACATCACGAGTCCCGTGTTCAGCAATGTCACCATCAGCAACAGCGTGACTGAGGTGGAAAGTGCAGACCACACCCTCGTCTTCGCTGGCAGCTACAGTCCTCACGCCTTCACCCAGGAGAACAAGAGCATCCTCTTCGTTGGCGACGGCAACAAGCTCTACTATCCCGACGGCACCGGCACTACCATCGGCTCCTGCCGCGCCTACTTCCTGCTGAAGGGCATCGAGGCAGGCGACTCGCCAAGTGGTGTGCGAGAGTTTGTAATGAACTTCGATGAGGGCGAGCCGACAGGAATTGTAGATGTAAGAAGTCAGAAGAAAGATGTCAGAAGTCTGATGTCTGAAATATACTACGACTTGCAAGGGCGCAAGATAGTCAACGGCAAGCCGACACAGAAGGGTGTATATATAAATAATGGTATAAAAATAGTGGTTAAATAATACAAAAAACAAATAACAATGAAACACAAATTATTCACATTATTTGCAACACTGGTATGTGCTACGACATCCTTTGCACAGGTCACCGTCATGACGGATCAGGAACTGCGCAATGAAGTACAAATCAACAACGCGAATATCATAGTAGGTGCTGATATTGACCTCAGCAACAGGACGCTGGAAATCGCAGAAGGCAAAACGGTGACCATCGACCTCGGCGGTCACACGCTCGACCGCAAGCTGACCCAACGCGGCGAAGGCGGTGGTCAAGTCATCACCGTGCGCAACGGTGCTACGCTCATTCTTAAGAACGGCACGCTGAAAGGCGGCTGGGGCGGCGACGGCGGCGGCCTTGTCAATGAAGGAGGTATCGTGACGCTGACAAACGTCAACATCACGGGTAATACGGCGGACGACCGTGGAGGCGGCATCAGCAATCATGGTACGCTGACCATGACGGGCGGCTCTATCACCAACAATATCAGCAACGACGGTACTGACCCTAAGGGTGGCGGCGGCATCATGAACAGTGAAGGTGCTACGGCAACGCTCACGAACGTCACCATCACCGGCAACACGGTCAATGTGACGGGCGGCGGAGGCATCTGCAACTACGGCACGATGACACTCGACGGATGTACCATTACCGGCAACTCCTGCAAGATGAACGGCGGCGGTATCTGGACGGCAGCCAGTGCTACGCTGAACATAAAGGGTGCGAACACCGTGACGGGTAACACCACAGCCAACAGCGTGACGAACAACCTCTTCCTGAAAACAGACGCAGTCGTTACCGTCACAGGTAGTCTGACGGGTAGCAACGTCGGCATCATTATGGAAACGCCAGGCGTCTTCACCAGCGGCTATTCCACCTATCACAGCGGCACAGATCCTGTCGCATTCTTCACGAGCGACGAAGCACAGTTCCTGATGATGCCTGCAGACACAGAAGCCGGACTGGCAGTACACTATATCGAGCGCAGCTGGGACGAAGCCAACCACACTGTCGTGAATCATGACAAGGTAGTTGCCGGAGGCCACTACACCGTGCTGACCAGTAAGAACGGAGACGATGACGTCGTCACGCTTGGCGAGGGTGTATATGTGGTGAAAGGTTCAATCAACATCAATAATATCAAGTGCACAGATGCTGTGAAACTGGTACTCTGCGACGGCTGCACGCTGACGGTGAAGAACGGCATCAGGGTCGATGATTTCAAGGATTATGGCTCGATATTCATCTATAGTCAGTCCTACGGCGATGCGATGGGTAAAATCCGAACTACGGTTACTGACGACGACTTTCATGGTTCCGCCCTGGGTGCAGGCTCTAGCAATCATCTTGGTCCCATTGAGATACATGGCGGTGACATCCGCGCCGAGGGCAGAGACGGACATGAAGTCTGGATTTATGAAGGTTATTGGAATTATCAAAGTGGAACGGGCATCGGTGGTTCAGTTTGGAATGACGGTAACTACATCACCATCTATGGCGGCAAGATAGAGGCCATTGCCTATTACGAGGAATGCGCCATCGGTTTGGGAGGTTGTTGGAATTATAACATGTCTGATCCTAAAGGTTGTGTCATCACGATATACGATGGACACGTCACAGCCACGGCAAAAGGTAATGGCGCCGGCATCGGAAACAACTGCATCTATAACAATGATCACGGCGCCATCAATATCCACGGCGGTTATGTCGAAGCCCGAAGCACCGAAAACGGAGCAGGCATTGGTGGCGGCGGTCGCTCCTATAGTGGCGACATCCTGATTACCGGCGGCGAGGTTCATGCCTATGGCGGCAATAACGGTGCCGGCATCGGTTGTGGCAGCGAAAGTATTCTTAACGAGGGTCTCACATGTAACACCGTGACCATCACCGGCGGCACGGTCTATGCCTATGGCGGCACGGATGCTGCAGGTATCGGCGGTGGTGAGGATGGTGACGGCGGTACCATCAATATCTCTGGCGGCTATGTCTATGCCGAGGGCAACGACAATGGTGCCGGTATCGGCGGCGGCCAGGGCGGTGATGGCGCCAATGTGACCATCACGGGCGGTACCGTAGTGGTCAAGGCAGGAGGAGACCAACGCGCTATTGGTGCGGGCTATGGCAGCGACAACCACGGCTCGCTGTCCCTCGCAGACAATTTGGGCGTTTTCGTCACCACCGATTTGAAACGCTCCGTAAAGGAAAACCGCGTAAGCGACTGCCGAAACTTTAAGGATGTCAGAATCAACAAGTGCGAGCACGGAGGAGCCACATTCGCCAACCAGCACGACGGCACTCATACCGTCAGCGGCTGTAACTTCTGTTCTGCCGCGACAGAGCCGCACACCTACGACGAAAACAACCAGTGTACACGCTGCGCAGAGGAGAAAATCATCCTGGCCGACCATGTGGACAACACCGACATCATCAGCAACAACCAGAGCCAGGAGCGTACCGTCGTCCTGGAGGGTCGTACCCTCTACAAGGATGGCAACTGGAACACCCTCTGCCTGCCGTTCGATATGGTTCTCGAGGGTTCCCCCCTCGAAGGTGCTACGGTAAAGACACTCTCATCCACCTCATTTGATAACGGCACGCTGACAATGAACTTCAGCAACAGCGATCTGACCAGTATAGAAGCCGGCAAGCCCTATATCATCAAGTGGGATAAGGAGAAAAACGCCAGTGTCGTTATCCGCACCTACGTAGACTGGAATGCTTTTGCCACCATGGTAAATGAGCACGGCACCGACTTCAGCGGAAAGACGGTATTGCTGGCTGAAGACATTATCGTGGATAAAATGGTGGGCACGAGCGACCATTCATTCAAAGGCATCTTCGACGGCAACGGTCACACGCTGACATTCTACCAGACTGCTACTGAGGAATGTGCTGCTCCGTTCCGCTATGCTAAAAATGCTACCATCTGTAACCTGACTGTCGATGGTCACATCACCACCAGCGCCAAGTGTGCAGCAGGTTTCATTGGCCGCAGCTTTGGCAAGGTTAACATCAGCAACTGCCGCAGCAGTGTCATAATTGAAAGCAGCATTGACCTCAATAACTCGGAAAACGGCGACGGCACACATGGCGGTTTCATTGCCAGCATCGACGAGGGTTCAGCCACCTTCTCCAACTGCCTCTTCGACGGTAAGCTGCTGGGTGAGGGAACCAACCGTTGGGGCGGATTTGTTGGATGGAAGTCGACGTACAACGCTGCAAAAGCAAATTTCAACAATTGTTTCTTCAAGCCTTCCGAAGTGACTTTCAGCAGAACGTTAAGCTATACCATTGTACGTTCAGAAACCTTGATAAACTGTGACATCTATAATACCTATTATAAGACGTCTTATTCTTGTGCATACGAACAAGGAATCAACGCCAAAGATATGAGCAATGACGAACTGCTCAGCGCCCTGGGTGGCGGCTGGGAAATCAGAGGCGGCAAGGTCCTGCCCAAGAAGGTCTATGACAGCAACATCGTCAGTCCTGTCTTCGAAGGTGTCACCATTGGTAGCAGCACGACGAATACTGTGGAGACGGACTATGTGGACTTCTGCGGCACATACCAGCCTTTAGGATTCAGTGCCAACGACAGGACTATGCTCTACTTGGGCGGTGACAACACGCTGTACTATCCCAGCAAGAACATGGACATCTATGCCTTCCGCGGATACTTCCTGCTGGAGGGCATCGAGGCGGGTGACCTGCCTGCCAATGCCATCATGATGAACTTCAACGAAAAAGAGACGACGGGAATAAGCCTCACCCCCAACCCCTCTCCTAAAGGCGAGGGAAGTGATTACTGGTACACGCTGGATGGCCGCAAAATAGCTAATAGCCAAAAGCCAACAGCTAAAGGCCTGTATATATATAATGGTAAGAAGCATGTCATCAAATAAAGTATTAGTGGAAAACATATCGTTTAGAAATAGTTGCAGGCTATTCACATTGCTTGTGACGCTGAAAATCGGATTGACACTCTTAATTTTTAAACTCGCTTAACGAAAAACGAAAAAACCTACCCCCGTCATCTCGACGAGGGTAGGGTTCTTTTTTGTTAACGAGTTGTGAAACATTCTTAACGGTTTTGCAAAAATCGATTCAATGCAAATAGGGCTAAGCGCGGTACGCACCTTGTGCGCGCGAGGAACGGCAAAAAGTCGCTTCTACAATTCAAAAACATTTCCGACCTTTGCAACGTCGAAACAGCGTGCTTGGCACTAACTCCGAGAGAACGGCGCGCAAACTTAAAGAGAGCAGGCAGGTAGCTCCGAGCCACCATGCCGCCAGCACTAAGAATTAGACCATAATTAACATTTGTAGAACTAAACTAGAATTGAACTATGGCAAAAAATCAAATTCAAATCCGTCTGGGTATGCGCCAGAACAAGAACACCAAGAGCGCTGCCTATGGTAAGTATTATCCTTAGGATATGGCGGAGCAGCTGTCGGTGGTAATCAAGAAACCGAAGGCTGATGAGATGAAGCCTTTCGGAAGTCGGACGGACGCATGCCAAAATGCTTACGGAAGCGGTCGCAGAAGTAGGTGTTGCTGTTGAAACCGCAGTCGCTGGCAATCTGTATAATGCTCATATCGAGGTGTTCGACAAGTAGTTTGGCGGCATATTCCAAACGTTGCTGTTGGATGTAGCTGGTCAGCTTGCCGTGTTGGCTACCTTTGGAGAAGATGGTGCCGACTCGTTCCTTCGACAAATTGAAGCGGTCCATGATGGTCTGACGTTCGAACTTGGGGTCGAGGAAGAGGCGTTCGCGTATAATAATTTCGTGGATACGCTGGAAGAGCTGCTCGTCGGTGAGAGTGTTCAGCTCAGTGTCAGCAGCCTGTTTTTGGGCTATCTTTTCTTCCCAGTACTTCTTCTTGTAATCCATGGCTTCAGATATCTGCTGGACTAGGACGCTGTTCTTATGGTTGATGGCTCTGTTCTTGCTGACGACAATGACGGCAAAGACAAGGAACAGCAGGGCGATGATGCCGACGCCGACGGATATGAGGCTAACTCTGTCGGCTTTGGTCTGCTGGCGCTCGGCTTCCATCTGCTGCTGTAGGGCGTTGTAGCGGGCTATGTGTTCGCGAGCCGTGGCGTCACGCACACCGCGCTCTATCAGATTGAAGGCGGTAAGCATGTTGCCGTGTTCGCCCAATGCTGAGAAGGCTGCCGCGATGAAGCTCTTAGCCTGTTCGCGGTAGAAGCAGATGTAGTCGGCGCGTTTCTGCTCATTCTTCGGCTCGCGGTGGCTGCCGTCATGATAGTTGTCGGGGTTTGCCTCGTAGTCGTCGAGACGTTCAATGATGCGACGGGCCAAAGGCAGTGTCTCGGCATATTTGTCGTGCGAAGCGAGAATGACAATCTTCCGCTTCAGTGCGATAATCAGGGCGTCGAGCTCGTCGAACGAGCCTTTTTCACTTAACCGAGCTATCACGCTGTCCATTTTCGCCATGCCCTCGTCATATTTGTCCATTGTACAAAGTGCCGCACCGATTTCTGCCTCTGTGCGTAGGGCGCTGGTCTCGGCGTCGGGACCTATCTTATGGCAAACATCAACCAGTTTACGCGACTGTTTGAGCCATCCCAATGTGTCGTTTTGCTTGCGTTCGGTATAAGTCAGAACCTCGAGCACATCCATTTTTCGCTTCAAATCTGCCTTGATGGTGTCGTGGCTGAGCAGGCGCTCGCAGATGGCCTGGGCCGTGTCGAAACGGATGTCTTCAGGCCCGCCGAGCAACGAGTCCGCCTGGGCACCCATCAGCGTTGAGCTGTAGATACGCGCCCTGCATTGGTCAGCCTGTACCTCACTCATGTTGCCCACGATAACAGCCGAGTCTATGATTTGCAGCGCTCGCAAGGGCTGGTAGGCATAGATGTCCATGGCTGCCTTGCGGGTGTAGACGGTGTCTGTCGGCTGCCGCACGTTCTTTGTGTCGCCACTACTTGTGCAGCCGCTTAGTGCCGAGACTGCTATCATCATTGTAATAATAAGGAGTATGGTTTGTTTCATATCTGATGACACATTTTATATTTCTGGCGGCAAAATTACGAAAAGTCGAGAGTAAAACAAAAGAATTATTCTTTTTTTGCCGAGACGTAGTAATTTCGCGCTTAAAAACGCTGTCTCAGTAATTCCACGATACGCGCCATCTGGTTAGGTATGCGTATCTGCTGCGGACACTTCGGCAGACATTCCTCACAGTCGGCACAACTTCTGGCCCACGTCTCGGTGTTGGGCAATGCCTCGCGCAGACCGTCGGCAAACAGTTTCTTCTTAGTAGCATAGTCCTCCGCCGTCTTGTCTGGCAACGGCAGGAGATGGTTGTTGACGGCATCGTTGTAATAGGCAAAGTTACCTGGTATATCCACACCATAAGGGCATGGCATGCAATAGGCACATGTCGTACAGGGAATCGTGGGGAAGCCCGACAACTGGTCGGCAATATGCGCCAGCAGCGTGTTCTCCGCTTCCGTACACACCTCCAATGGTGAGAATGTTTCCACATTCTCCTTCAGGTGGTCCATGCGGTTCATACCACTCAGCGTCGTCAGGATATTCGGATAAGAACCCACCCAGCGGAAAGCCCATCGTGCCGTACTGTCGTTGGGGCGAACGTTTTGCAACTGTTCAACCAGTTCCTCGGCCATCTTTCCGAAGGCACCGCCTCGCAAGGGTTCCATGATGACACACTGCACACCCGACTTCTCACACTTATTGTAAAGGTATTCCGCATCAGCGTCTTTCCTCCAACCATTACCCATCGACGCGTGACGCCAGTCCAAGAAGTTCATTTGAATCTGGCAGAAGTCCCACTTGTACTCATCCTGATGGTCCAGCAAGTAGTCAAAGGGGCGTACGTCGCCATGATACGAGAACCCCAGATGCCTGATGCGACCAGCCTCGCGCTCCTTCAGCAGGAAGTCCAGCAGGCCATTGTCCAGGAAACGGCCCTTCAGCGCATCCATACCGCCACCGCCGATGCTATGCAGCAGGTAGTAGTCTATATGGTCCACCTTCAAGCGCTCAAACGACTGCTCATACATCCGCTTGCAGTCATCGAAGCCCCACAGATTCTGGCGCTGGTTTGACATCTTCGTAGCTACATGGTATTTCTCCCTGGGGTGACGGCTCAACGCATTACCTGTCAGCACCTCCGACTGACCGCCCATATACATCGGTGCCGTATCGAAGTAGTTCACGCCGTGTTCGATGGCATAGTCCACCAACTCGTTCACCTCGTCCTGATCTTTGGGCAGACGCATCATACCAAAACCCAGCAAAGAAATCTGTTCACCGGAGCCGTGCTGAACCCGATACGTCATGCGACTGGGAACCACCTCCTTCTCGTTCTGCGCAAACACACGGAGAGGCTGCATCATGCCCATAGCCACAGCAGCACCTGCACCCATTCCCAACTTGCGCAGAAACTCTCTGCGACTCATCCCGTTCCTATTGGCTTTCTTATCCATAGCACTTTGTTTAGTTTTCAGTTGTTGGTGCAAAGATACGAACTTTCCTTGAATAATACAAGAAAAACCCCAAAAATATCCGTTTGTCGGAATCAGTCACACAAAAATCACAGATATTCCGCCCAAGGACATGCACTTCGGGCGGGGCGTAAGTGCCATTTGGACTTTAAATCTTGTCTGGAAAAAGTTTAAATCTTGTCTGAAAGCCGAAAATAGGGCCTAAAATATTGCGGTAAAAACTTTTTTTTTGTACTTTTGCCGATGAATCGGCGAAGTTACTCCGTCTCGGAAAAATCCAAATTTATTTGGTTTTTCACTCGACTTTTCGTAACATTGCTCCCATTAAATTATGTAGAAACCTAAAAATGATGATAATGAAGAGACAAAAATTATTCACCATGTTGGCAGCGCTGATATGCGCTACGACAGCCTGGGCAACGGACTACTCCGTCAGTACAGATAGCGAGCTACGCTCCGCGATAGCCAACAACAATGCGAACATCACACTGACGGCAGATATTGACCTCAGCAATAGTACACTGAGTATTGCTAGCGGTACGACGGTGACCATCAACCTCGGCGGTTACACGCTGGACCGCAAGCTGACGAAGCGCGGTGAGGGTGGTGGTCAGGTTATCACCGTGCGCACTGGCGCAACGCTACATCTCAGCAACGGTATCGTTACCGGCGGCTGGGGCGGTGGCGGCGGTGGACTCCTTAACGAAGGAGGCACCGTAGAACTGACGAACGTCATTATTAGGGGCAACACGGCTGACGACCGTGGCGGTGGCATCTACAATGGAAGTGGCGGCACGCTGACCATGACAGGCTGTACCGTCAGGGACAACATCAGCAAAGACCAGACGAGCAATCCTGGCGGCGGCGGCGGCATCTACAACGCAGGCACGCTGACCATCGACGGCGGCAGCATCACCAACAACCAGGCCAGAACCGTTGCAGGGGGTATAGGCAATGTCGGCACGCTGCAGATAAAGGGTGCCATCACGGTGACCGACAATGTGATGCTCGACAACCTCGCCAGTAATATGTCGCTGATAGACGGTACTCCTGTCACTGTCGTCGGCAGCCTTGCTAACTCCAACATTGGCATCACCTATCCGGTTCCGTATCGGAACTTAATTGATTATAAGGTTAAGTTTTCTTCCGGCTATAGCGACTATAACAACGGCGTTGCCCCTTCCAGCATTTTCTCTTCTGACATGTCTTCCTACGGAATAGGTCTTGATGATGACAATGAGGCCGCCCTTATAATCACCTCCGGGAAAAACGTCTATTACATTGACCATGAGTGGGACGATGTGAACAAGAAGCTCGTATCCACGGTCAAGTATGCGACAAGCAAAGTCATAGTAGATGATCCTGGGTGGTTCCGTCCCGATTCTCATTATGATATATGGTATTTAGAGAATTATACTTATGTCATTGTCGGTAACGTCACCGTCAATGGCACATTAAGGATGTACGAAGAAGGCTGTCATCCTAAAATCATTCTGAGCGACGGTGCCAAGCTAACGGTAACTGGCGGCATATCTATCAACAGTGATTCGAATAATGGCTGCAGTCTGAGCATTTACGGACAGCTGAACAATACGGGACAGCTCTATGTCCATACGTCAAGTGAGTACAGTCTTCCTGGCATAGGCAGTGGCTATAACAGTCTCGCAACGCTCAATATTCATGGAGGCACCATCGATGCCAAGGGCTCACACAATGGTCCCGGTATAGGCGCTTCAGCATCGGCTAACAACATGACAACCTTCTTCCGGACTATCAATATCTATGGCGGTAATATCATTGCCGAAGGAGATGGTGGCGGTGCAGGCATAGGCACCGGCGGTACTGGTGACAGTAAAGGTAGTCCTGACGATTATGGTAACATCAACATCTACGGCGGTACGATTACTGCAAAGGGCGGCACAGGTGCCGGCGGTGCAGGTATTGGCGGTGGCGAATATAACGATAAGGGTACTTTGCATATTTATGGCGGTCAGATTACCGCTACTGGAGGACATGAAGCAGCAGGCATTGGCTGTGGTCAGTTTAATAACTCGAATCCTGGCACCATTATTATTGAAGGCGGCAAGGTCACAGCCTACGGTGACAACTATGCTGCCGGCATTGGTGGCGGCGACGACGTAATCGGAGCCGACGTCACCATCACGGGTGGCGAGATCTATGCCTATGGCGGTACGGATGCTGCCGGCATTGGTGGCGGTGAAGGCGGTGACGGAGGTACCGTTAGGATTAGCGGTGGCTACGTCTATGCCCAGGGCAAGAGTAATGGTGCCGGCATCGGCGGCGGTGAGGACGGCGCAGGAGCCAGTGTGACCATCACTGGCGGTACCGTCGTTGCCAAGGCCGGAAAAAACGAGACTGGCTGCAGGGCTATCGGACCAGGCAAGGGCAGTGGTGACTACGGCAGTCTGACCCTTGGCAATAGTCAGATGGTGACGTCAGAACGTAAGTTCTCTGCTTCAGAGCGTAAGAACGGCTGCTGGTATCGCACGCAAGTCCGTGTCGAGCCATGTACGCACGAGGATTGTACCTACACCATAGATGGCACTGGTCCCACCAACCACCATACAAAGCACTGTCCTTACTGCGCCACCACGTTCGAGCAAGAGTTGCACGACTATGCCAGCAGCAGCACCTGTAAGGTTTGCGGCGCAGAGGCTTCGGCCTTCCTCGTGAAGATATATCTGCCCAAGGACCAGAGCAGCGGTACCTACGACGGACATACCTACGACGGTAGTATAACGTATCAGATGGTGCCCAATACCAAGGTGAACTTGCCAGCCTGTCCCACCATCGTACCTGGAATGGTGTTTATAGGATGGGAGGAAACCACAATAAGTGTTAATCCTTATAGCTCGCCCTACACCGATTATATTAATGACTTACTGCAGGAAGGTGACGAATACACTATTACCAAGAACGTCAGCTTCGTGGCACGCTATAATGCACTGGACCTCACCCTGCAGGATAATGCCGACAATGCCGAGATTCTCTCGCTCTACGACGGCGAGGAGGTTCACAGCGTAACGCTCACAGGACGCGCATTATATAAGGATGGCGATTGGAACACCCTCTGTCTGCCGTTTAACCTCACGCTCGAGGGTTCACCCCTCGAGGGCGCTACGGTGAAGACCCTTGAATTTACGGACTTCAACAGTTCTACTGGCACGCTGACCCTTAACTTCACCGAAGATGCCAACAACCTCACCAGCATCGAGGCCGGCAAGCCCTACATCATGAAGTGGGACACCGACATATTGATTAACTCGGAAACGGCATGGGAAACCTTTGCTGCGAATGTGAACAGCGGCACGTCGTATGACGGCAAGATAGTACGTATGGCCGCCGATATTAGCGTATCCACGATGGTAGGAACGTCAGCCTCCCCCTTCAATGGCACGTTCGACGGACAGGGCCACACGCTGACCTTTACCATGACCTCAGATGGAGATTATTGCGCACCGTTCCGCAATGTCGATGGTGCTACCATCAAAAACGTGAACATCGACGGAACCATCACCGCTGGCAACAAGAAGTTTGCAGCCGGACTCATTGCCTATAACAAAGGTAACACTACCGTCAGCAACTGCCGCAACAGCATCACCATCAACAGTACGCTCAGCGGCGACGGTACTCATGGCGGATTTATTGCCCACCAGCCTTGGGGTGCAGTAACCATCACCAACTGTCTCTTCGACGGCACACTGTCGGGCAGCAGTACCACCAACTGCGGTGGTTTCGTAGGCTTTACAGATACCAACAACAGTGCCTCCGTGACCTTCAACAACTGTTTCTTCAATCCTGCCACTGTGGCTTTAGGTAGTGGTTGTAAGACGTTTGCACGTCTGCGCAGCGGCAATCCTTCCCTCACCAAATGCTACTATAAGAAGAAATTGAGCGATGACCAAGGTATCGATGCCACCAGCATGGAAGATAGCGACCTGCTCAGCAACCTCGGCAGCGGTTGGGAATTTAAAAACAACCAGATTATCCCCAAGACGGGTTCCGACATAGTTCTTCTGACATTCTCGGGCGTCACCATCGACAACACAAGGAAGAACGTAGAAACGAACTATGTGGACTTCGTCGGCCACTTCTCGCCTGTCGACATCGAAGGCGAAGACAGGAGCATCCTCTACATTGGTGATGGCAACAAGCTCTATTACCCCAATGCAGCGATGACCATCAAGTCCTGCCGCGCCTACTTCCTGCTGAAGGGCATCGAGGTAGGCAACGATGTCACCAGCGCAAGTATGTTCTTCGGCGACGAAACCACCACTTCGTTAAGTGAAGAGTTAAGAGTTAAGAGTGAAGAATATGCTACCGCCACAAGTTGGTACACCATCAGTGGTATAAAGCTCCAGGGCAAGCCGACGGCAAAGGGCGTGTATATCGTGAATGGCCGCAAGGTCGTGATTAAGTAAACATGAATTGCCATGGTAATAAGAAAGAAATTGCCATAATAATCGTAATTTTATCCGTAATAACAATGACTGATGATGTCAATTATGAAGCAAATTATGGTTATTACGGCCATTTCTTTCCAAAAAACAACATCATTTCTTTCCAAACATAAAGCCCATATTTCCTTCGGAACAAAACAATATAAATATGAAAAGGACTAAACTATTTATTTTACTGGCAGCGCTGCTATGCGCTACGACAACGTGGGCGGACAACTACTCCGTCAACACAGATAGCGAACTGCGCTCAGCGATAGCTAACAACAATGCAAACATCACGCTGACGGCTGATATCGACCTCACCAACAGTACGCTGGAAATCACCAACAACAGTACGGTGACCATCAACCTGAATAACCACACGCTGGACCGCAAGCTGACGGGGCGCCCCGCCAGCAATATTGCCGGTCAGGTGTTTACTGTGCGCGAGGGCTCTACGCTCAACCTGAACGGTGGTACTGTGAAAGGTGGCTGGGGCGGCGCTGGCGGCGCTATCAACAACGAAGGTACTTGTAACCTGACGAATGTCATTATTACGGGCAACACGGCTGATGACCGTGGTGGCGGTATCGTGAACAAGAGCGGTTGTACGCTGAAGATGACAGGGTGTACCATTACTGGCAATACCAGCAACAACCATGTGTCTAATCCTGGCGGCGGCGGCATCTACAATGCAGGAACGCTGAAGATAGAGGGTAAGAACACTGTGACCGGTAACACTGCCGGCGGTTCGACCGACAATCTCTATTTGGCGACTGGCACGGTCATCACCCTTACCGGCAAGATTACGGACAGCAATATCGGCATCTCCCTACAGGGCACTACCGGTATCTTTACCACCGGCTATGCTACTTATTACGGTTCTACACTGGATCCCAGCGGACAAATACAGCCCAGCGAGTTCTTTACAGCCGACGACGACATTTATTACGACGTGGTGCTTGAGAGTGCAGAAGCCTGCATCGCAACCGCTGCCTATGTCGGCCCCGTGACGACGGAGAGCCTGCTGCGCACAGCGGTAGCAACCGACGGTGTGAAAATCAGGCTGGGTTCCGACATTACCGTGTCGAAACATCTCACCATCCCAGGCAATGTCACCATCGACCTGAACAGCTACACGCTGCGAGGCGACGACACCCCCGTTACACAAAGCGGTGACTTCAAATGTATATTCATCGTGGCTCCTGCGGGTAACCTGAACCTGAGCAACGGTACGCTGGCCGATGCCGACAACAGTGCCACCGACAACACCACGCATAATGGCGGTGCCATTGTCAACAAGGGCACAGCGACGCTGACGGGCGTGACCATCACTCACTGTAAGGGCACGGATGGTGCTGGCATCCGCAACAACGAGGGTGCTACGTTGACCATCGACGGCTGCAGCATCATCGATAACACGGGCGACGGCATCTACAATGAAGGTACGCTCAATATGAAGGGCGCCATCACCGTGACGGGCAACAAGACGACCGAACTGCTGAACGATAATGTTTACCTGAAGAGAGGCTCCACGAGCGGCCTCATCAATGTCGTCGGCAGTCTTGCCGGTTCCACCATCAGCATCAACTTGGTGCGCTCGGGCGTGTTTACCAACCACTACAGCGACTATAACAGCGGTATAGACCCCTCTACCATTTTCACGGCAGACTATACGAATGTCTTTGGAGTGGGATTCTCCGGAACGGAGGCAGCCCTGACGGGAGGTCCCTTCTACTACATCGACCGTGAGTGGGATGAGGAGAACAAAATAGTTGTCCCCTCTGTCAAGAAATTGTCGAATGGCCATGTGATTAACTCCATGGGGGATCTTGACCCTTACTATAACGAACTCTGGTTAGATAATGATTTCTATGTGTTCAACAGTGATGACCTCAATTTCGAGGGTGACGTCACTGTTTCAGGTGGTCATCACGCCAAGATGCTGCTCTGCGACGGTTCAAAGCTGTCGATAGGAGACTTCGGTGGTGTGCGACTTCATACCGAGAGTGGTAGTGACACCCCCATCCTGCGCATTTACGGTCAGCTGAAGAACTCCGGCATGCTTTACATTCGTCCGGAAACCAGAGAGAAATGGCGAGCCGGCATAGGTACTGACACTTCTTGTGATGAGCCGCTGAATATTTATGGTGGTACGCTCGATGTGGAAGGATCAACCTTAGGTGGTGCAGCCATCGGAACCGCACCGGGAGCCTCACCGCAGGCTAAAAAGGCCCCTTTCCTGAAGGAAATCAACATCTATGGCGGCATCATCAAGGCTAAAGGCGGTCGTGGTGCTGCCGGCATAGGAAGCGGTGCCCCCGGTGCTGATTTCTCACCGGAGGATTATGGCAACATCAACATCTACGGCGGTAAAATCACCGCTACGGGCGGTAGCTATTCCTACACCTTCGACAGTGACGTCGGTGGTGCCGGTATCGGTGGCGGTAACGGCAACAAGCATGGTAACCTGCATATCTACGGTGGTGACATCACGGCTATCGGAGGACTCGATGCTGCCGGTATCGGTTGCGGCCAGGATGGTGGAGTAGAGGGTGCAGGCCATATTATTATAGAAGGTGGACACGTCGTTGCCCACGGTGACCTCAATGAGAATAGCCATTATGGTGCCGGCATCGGCGGCGGCGACGGCCGTACTAACTACAAGGTAGAAATCAAGGGCGGCGAGGTGTATGCCTACGGTGGTACAGATGCTGCAGGCATTGGCGGCGGCGAGGGTGGTGCTGGCGGCACCATCACCATCACAGGCGGCTATGTCTATGCAAAAGGAATTGACAATGGCGCAGGTATTGGCGGCGGCGAAGAAGGTCATAGCGGCATCATCACCATCAACGGCGGCGAGGTCTTTGCCTACGGGGGCACAAACGGTGCTGGCATCGGCGGTGGCGGCGGCAGCTGGGGCGATTTTGGCGGCGATGGCTACCAAATCACCATCAACGGCGGCAATGTCTATGCAGAAGGAAATGACACTGGCGCAGGCATCGGCGGCGGCAACGAGGGTTATGGCGGCGCCATCACCATCAACGGCGGCACTGTTATCGCCAAGGCAGGCACAAACGAAGACCACCCAGCTGCCATTGGTGCAGGCAACAACTACGACGGCGACGGCGATTTGACCTTCGCTGACGATTTGGGCGTGTTCATCACCACCAATCTGTATCGCTCCTTAAAGGAAAATCGCGTCAGCGACTGCCGTAACTACCAGTATGTCAAAATTACCAAGTGCGCCCACGGAGAAGCCACAGCCTTCATCGTCGATGGTGAGACGCATAACATCTCCAGTTGTAAATGGTGCCTCGTTACGGGCGAAGGAAACCATACCTTCGGCGACTACGGCGAATGTCCCATCTGCGGTCTCATCAGCCTTGCCGACAATGCCGACAACACCGCGACCATCAGCCATTGGAACGGTGCCACGGATAAAGCCGTCACCCTCAGTGGTCGCACGCTCTACAAGGACGGCAAGTGGAACACGCTGTGCCTGCCGTACAGCCTTACTTCGTTGACGGGCACGCCCCTCGAAGGCGCAACGGTGAAGACACTCATCTCTACATTGTTTAAAGACGGCACGCTGACCCTCAATTTCAGCGACTACAGCCACAACAGCATCGTGGCCGGCAAGCCCTACATCGTGAAGTGGGACAGTGGCGACGACATCACCGACCCCGTATTCACGGGCGGCACCATCAGCAATGCGACGAACAACGTAGAAATGCCGTACGTGGACTTCGTCGGCATCTACAGTCCCTTGGCCATTACTGGCGAGGATAGAAGCATCCTCTACATAGGTGGTGACAACAAGCTCTATTACCCCAATGATGCGATGACCATTAATGCCTTCCGCGCATACTTCCAGCTGAAGGGTATCGAGGTAGGCAACGATGTCACCAGCGCAAGTATGTTCTTCGGCGACGAGACCACTTCGTTAAGTGAAAAGGGAATAGTGAATAGTGAAAAATTTGCTACCGCCACAAGTTGGTATACGATGGACGGCCGCAAGTTCGACACGAAGCCGACACAAAAGGGCGTGTATATCGTGAATGGTAAAAAGCGAGTGATTAAGTAAATCTTTTATTATCAAGAATTAGAGATTGCAAGCAGAGTGTGGCGTTGCAATCTCTAATTCGTGATAAATAAAGAAAAGGTAATAAAGGTGGTAAAGTGAGAATAAAGCAGTTCCGTGATTTTTACGTCATGGTGTAGATGAACTGCTGGCCCATGCGGGTTTTCAGCAGCTTGGGATTGGCACCCTGGGTCCATGCTTCCAGCTGTTTACGGGCGGAATACTTGGTGATTTGGGCGTAATAGGCAAAGCTGCGGACAGTGGCGTAGCCGCCCTGAAGGCTCTTTTCGAGGGCCTCTTCCAGATGTTGCTGATTGCTCATCAGTTGCTGGACGTTGGGCGTGTCGGCCTTACGGAAACCGTCGTAGAGCCATTTGCCGATGGCTTTCTGCCACCGCTTGCCGGGTTGGTAGTCCACACCGTCGAGCATCACGTCGTCGTTCTTCACCTTATCAGGGTCGGTAATCTCCCGTTTCAGTGCCAGCTTGGGAGCAAACGAACCTATCGGCGTTTCAATCCTGTAACCCATCGACATCAGCTCGGCGGCAGCGTCGATAAACACGTTGAACACCATCGTCAGTTCCCCGTCACGCAGTCCGTAGTGGTTGCGGTTGCAGAAGTCCTCGACGGCCTGCAGGCTCAGCTTCCTGGCACAGGCCGGCTTCACATATACGATATTCTTGCCATCCTTCCCCTTCGCCGGAGTAGGATGTACCTCAAAGAGCATTCCACTTTTCTTCCTTGGCATATTCCGTTCGTTTTAGTTTTATTTTCTTTCCGGCTTCCAAACATTTACTCAGAGGGGTTCCACATGTACGGCCACATGTGTTTTACGGCCATAACGCTCCTTGAGCAGGCGCTCCACCTGGGTAGCCTTGTCGTGAGCCTCGCGCAGAGTGATGTTGCCGTCCATCAGAATATGTAGTTCTATGGCGTAGTGGTTGCCGATGCGGCGCGTACGCAAGTCGTGGGGGCGGCAGACATCCGGCAGCGATGCCACGGCTTGTAGTATTTCCTGTTCTACGGTCTCGGGCAGTGACTGCTCCATCAGGTCACCAATGCCGCGGCGTAACAAGTCGCCTGCAACCTTTACAATAAACACACCCACAATGACCGATGCCAGCGGGTCGAGCACCGTCCAGCGGTCACCCAATATGATGGCGCCACCAATGCCCAAGGCCGTGCCGATGGACGACAAGGCATCGCTGCGGTGATGCCAGGCATTAGCCTCAACGGCCTGTGACTGGAGGCGTCGGGCCGCGGCCATGGAATAGCGATAAACGCCCTCTTTGAGTACCACCGACAGTAAGGCAGCCCAAAGCGCCACTGTGCCTGGTGCTTCAAGCTGTGCACCACCCGTCCAGGCCACAATCTTCTCCACGCCGCCATACAGGATGCCTGCTGCCACCACGAGCAGAGACAGTCCGATGATGGTCATGGCCAGCGTTTCATACTTGCCGTGGCCGTAGTCGTGTGACTTGTCCTGCGGCTTACCGCTGATGCGAACGAAGAGCAGCACGACGACGTCGGTGGCAAAGTCGGACAACGAATGGACGGCATCAGCCACCATGGCGGCACTATGTCCCACAATGCCTGCCACGAACTTGAACAATAGCAGCAGCACGTTCACCGCACCGCCCACCAATGTCACGCGATAAATCTCTCTGGTCCGTCTCATATTTCGCTAATCATACCATTTCGGGGGCAAAATTACGAAAAGTCGAGAGCAAAACAAAAGAATTCATTCTTTTTTTTGCCGAGACGGAGTAATTTCGCGACTTTTGTCGCAAGGTTACGAAAAGTCGAGAGCAAAACAAAAGAATTCATTCTTTTTTTTGCCGAGACGGAGTAATTTCGCTATCGTAGATGGCAAAGTTACTTGTCAGGATGTTTTTATTTCATCAGTTGCGGTGCGCTGGCCTCTATCATGATGGAGTTTTTTGCCCCACTGACATCGAAGGTTAGGGTAGACTCTGTTGGCGTCACGTCGAGTGAGCACGGGGCCCCCTCGATGAGTGGCAGACAACTGTTGCTGCCAACGGGGAAGCCGCAGCAGACAGGGATGTCCAAGTCGTGCAGATGGGCAGTCAGCATCTGTTCGACGCTGCCGAACTGAAGGTCGTACCTGATGGAGCTGAACGTACCGAAAATGATGCCTTTCACCTGCTCGAAATCTAACTGCAGGTGTAGCATGTAGAATAGTCGGTCGATGGCGTGCAGCGGTTCCTCTACTTCCTCGATAAAAAGGATGATGTCCTGTTTTGGAGTGACGTGGAACTTGGTGCCGGTGATGGCGGCATAGCTGGAAAGGTTGCCACCGACAAGAATGCCATCGGCATGACCGCAGCGATTGTAGGGATGGAAAGGGACGCTGTATTGTGGCATCGTGCCAAAGAGAATGTGGCGGGTGATGGTGGTGGCAGGTTCCTGACTGCTGGCTATCTGGAAGGCCATGGGTCCGTGGATGCTCATGATTCCTGCGCTGGCGGCAGCATATAGCAAGATGGTGATGTCGCCGTGCCCTGTCAGCCATTTGGGATGCTGGCGATAGGTTTCAAGAGGGATGCGATCCAGCAGGTGCATGGAACCATAGCCCCCACGCGAACAGAAAATAGCCTTGATGCTGTCGTCATTGAGTGCCCACAGCAGGTCGGCAGCACGTTCGTCGGCCGTTCCGGCATAAGCGTCGACATTCAGACTGGTGGTATGGGGACCGATGACAGGCTGCAGGCCCCAGCTTTTGATGACTTCGGCAGCCTGCAGTATGGCCTCCTCGGGTACCCAGTAGGCAGGGGACACAAGGGCTACTTTATCCCCTTCTTTTAAAAAAGGTGGTTGAACAATCTTTTTATTTTGAAACATCATCTTCTCCTTCTGTGGCGACGTCGCGCATGACGCCGCTTTGTTTTTTTGTTTGTCTTTTTGGATACTTTACTCTTTTTTGTGCTGGTCACTGCTTCGTCGTCGTCATCGTCGTCATTCGTCAGCGTATCCTCTGTCAAAGACAGAATAGTGCTTAAAGAGGCGTCGTCAGTCTGGGCATCGTCAGTTTGGACGTCTTCTGTCTGGGCGGTCATAGCATCCAATTCTTCCTGGGTGTAGTAAACCACTTCCAGTTCCACGTTTACGCCGGCAGGCTTGACGAATGTCCACGTGCCGTCATCGTTTTTTGTTACGGGGATGTTGTCGTCAGCCTGTGCCGTCATCGCTGTCAGCATGGCGACCAAGACCAGTCCGTAGATAATAGTATGTCTTTTCATATTCATTCTCCTGATAAGTTAAAATGCCAGTACGGCACGCACACCGTACAGATGTGTCTTGTTACCAAATTGGAAACTACTGTTGTAAAAGAGGTAGAAGCCTGCGGTGCCATTCTCGTTCTCTGTCGACGTCCAATAGTAGTTGAACAATACGCGCTGTCCACCCGATGTGGTGATGAGCTGAGGAAGGCGGTTGTCGTCGCCGCCCATCACTTGCAGGTCTTGAATGGTCGGCAGGCGCCAAGTAGCATCCTTGACGGAATAGGTGGAAGACCATTCGCTGACAGCTGTAGAGGCGTCCGACCAGACCAGACGCTCCATGCTGGCATCGTTGAGGGCGATAGCCAGTCCGTGGCTGCAGTCCGACACATTGCCGAGGTAGGCTATCATGGCAACGGGGATTGTTTCTTCGCTTTTTGCCGCCATGACATGAGGATAAACACGGCCATTCGTGGCAATAACCCACCCGATGTGGTCGGCAGTCACGACACTTAAATCAACAGACTGTCCGCGCCAAGGGGAGATGCCCCTTGCCTTGATGGTCTTGATTCTGCCTGCCTCTGCCGTTGTGGGGGTCAGTACAACCACTGACGAGTCAGCAATGCCCGACAGCTTCCCATGCCTCACTTCCTGTCCGTTAACTTTCCACCTGTTGGGGATGCCGGTAACAGTATCCTGTGCCTGAGTTCCCTGACAGAAAAAACAGACCATCATCATCAATAGATAAAACTTTCTGCTGTTTCTCATTTTCATTCTAGTAATCATCACCTTGTAGAAATTTGTCGCAAAGGTACTCATTTTAGGCCGAATAACTGCAAATAATGACGCGGTTGATGCAGATTTTGTAAATTATAAAACACTTTTGTAAATTCTAAAAGGCATATGCCTCGATTATTTCGATGTTTTTGTGTACCTTTGCCGAATAATTACAAAAAGTATGTACGAACACGAAGGACTTAAAGACATCTTTTTCATCATGCTCTATGGCGGAGCAACATTGCTCGCTATCGTAGCGTGCTGTTATCTGTTGCTGACACACGGTAATATGTTTCTCGCATCTGTCAGACCGCCAAGGAAACTGCGCTGGTGGGCAGCGGCATTCATGGCAGCAGTGGCGGCAAGTCATCTGTGGTGGGTGCTGCTGAGTATTCACTGGCTGGAGGACGACCGATTGGTGAGAAACATTGTGGCCATCACACTCGACCGTCTGACGTTCGTACCGCTGATGATGTGCGTGCTGCTGCGTATGCTGCAAGACCGGCATCGTCCGCTATGGCCCATTGCCGTTGTGATGGTACCGATAGCTGTCCTTGCCGTCATCTGCATCGTCAGAAGGGACACTGCTTTTGAAATGTATACGGAATGGTATAGCATAGCGATTGGAGTTGTCTTTACGATATATTATGTACACGCGGTAAGGCAACATGGCCAGTGGCTACATGAGAACTATGCCGACTTGGAACACAAGGAGGTGTGGCAAAGCTTATTGCTGATGGCATTCATATTACTGGTATACGTAGCCTACACCTCGAACGAGGGCGACCTTGTCACAGAATACCTTGCACAGGTAAACACACTCATCATCATCGGCTTTGTGCTTTGGCGCATAGAAACGCTACAGCAGCTTGACGACAGCGTCGATGAAGAGACTGAGGAAAGTCCTGCCGTCAACATCATCCAGAATAGTCCGGCTTCCGTCAACATCGGTGAATTGTTGCAAAAGCGCTGTGAAGCCACACAGCTATACCTGCAGCATGAACTCACGCTGCAACAGCTCGCTATCGCCATCGGCACCAACCGCACCTATCTCGGCAACTATTTCGCACAGCAGGGCATCACCTATAATGCCTATATCAACCATTTGCGCATCGAACATTTCATCCGACTCTATCGCGAATCATCAAAAACATCAAGCACCCTTACGGCAAAAGCAATAGCACATCAAAGCGGCTTCCGCAGCTATATTACCTTTAGTGCCGTCTTCAAAAAAATCATCGGAACAACCGTCACAGAATGGATCAAGAGCGAGGAAGAGAACCGTCTTCCCTAACAGTATGTGGTCATCACTCGCCAGGTGGTATTACTGTTTCTTGAGAACTTTGTCAACACTCCCAGCTTCCAGCAGACACTCTTGAGCCTCATCATAACTCAGGCCGAGAGACTCCTGAATCATCCTCGTTCCACGATCGATGAGCTTAGCGTTGGTGAGTTGCATCTTCACCATGCGGTTACCCTCGACACGACCCATACGGATCATCAACGAGGTGCTAATCATGTTCAGCACCATCTTCTGTGCTGTGCCACTCTTCATGCGACTGGAACCCGTGACGAACTCTGGACCCACTATTGTCTCGATAGGATGGTCTGCGGCAGCGGCCAACGGGGTATTGGGATTACTGGTAATGCAGCCTGTCAGCAGACCATTCTTTCTGGCCTCGCTGACTGCTCCTATGACGTAGGGTGTGGTTCCTGAGGCTGCTATGCCTATCACCGTATCATCCGCTGTTGGCTGATGCGCCAAAACGTCGTGCCAACCGTTTTCCGGATCATCTTCTGCCTTCTCAACGGCATGTCGTAAAGCATCGTCACCACCAGCAATAATCCCTAGGACTCTATCAGGTGCAACACCAAACGTTGGCGGCAGTTCACTGGCATCGAGTACACCCAGACGTCCACTGGTGCCTGCGCCTACATAGAAGAGTCTGCCACCTCGTTTCATCCTCGGTTCAATGGCCGTGACCAGTGCCTCTATCTGTGGTAGAGCCTGGCGGACAGCTTCTGCCACCCGCATGTCCTCTTCATTGATGTGTTGCAGCAATTCGCCTATTGACATTCGTTCCAGATGGTCGAAGTGAGACGGCTGCTCAGTAATCTTCTGCATGCTATTCGATTAAATGTTGCTGCAAAGTTACGAAAAGTCGAGAGCAAAACAAAAGAATTTATTCTTTTTTTTGCCGAGACGGAGTAAGTTCGACGAAGTCAAGGTTACGAAAAGTCGAGAGACAAAACAGGCCACTCACGTTGAATGAGCGGCCTGTTGGTATGAATGCCGGAATGGTGTGTTCGGCAATTAGAAGTCAAGCTTGTCGAGCTCGTCGGTGAAGTCCTTAGGCTCGTTGGTGGGCTCGTGATATTCCTCGTTGCGCTCACGACGCTCATTACGCTCTGGACGGGGACGGCGTTCGCCACGCTCGCCTCTGTCGCCACGTTCGCCGCGGTCACGACGCTCACCTCTGTCGCGACGCTCACCACGCTCGGGACGCTCACGGCGCTCACCACGGGCAGGACGCTCCTGATAACCCTCGGGTTTCTCGATGAGTACGCGGTGTGACAGCTTGAACTTACCAGTCTTCGGATCGATTTCAAGCAGCTTGACGGTAATCTTGTCACCCTCCTTGATACCTGCCTCCTCGACGGTCTCGAGGCGCTTCCAGTCAATCTCAGAGATGTGCAGCAGACCGTCCTTGCCAGGCATGAACTCTACGAAGCAGCCGTAAGGCATGATGCTGCGAACGGTACCCTCGTAAACCTCGCCGACCTCAGGGATAGCAACGATAGCCTTAATCTTGGCGATGGCAGCGTCGATGCTCTCCTTGTTAGGACCGCTGACCTGAATCTTACCAACGCCATCTTCCTCATCGATGGTGATGGTGGCACCAGTATCCTCCTGCATCTGCTGGATAATCTTTCCGCCCGGGCCAATGACAGCACCAATGAACTCCTTCGGAATCTCGAAGGCCTCGATACGGGGAACATGGGGCTTCAGCTCAGGACGTGGCTCAGCGATGGTATCGGTGATGCACTTCAGGATGTGCTCACGACCAGCCTTAGCCTGCATGAGGGCTTTCTCGAGGATGTCGAACGACAGACCGTCGCACTTGATATCCATCTGGGTAGCGGTCAGACCATCCTTCGTACCAGTGGTCTTGAAGTCCATATCACCCAAGTGGTCCTCGTCGCCAAGGATATCGCTCAATACAGCGTACTTGTCTTCTCCAGGATTCTTGATTAGACCCATAGCGATACCTGAAACAGGCTTCTTCATGGGAACACCAGCGTCCATCAGAGCCAGCGTACCAGCGCAGACGGTAGCCATTGATGAAGAACCGTTAGACTCCATGATCTGGCTCACTACACGAACGGTGTAGGGGAAGTCGGCAGGAATCATCTCCTTCAGACCACGCCATGCCAGATGGCCGTGACCAATCTCACGACGGCCTACACCACGCTGTGCCTTAGCCTCACCCGTACAGAACGGGGGGAAGTTATAGTGCAGCAGGAAGCGCTGATAGCTCTTGTCGAGCACGTCGTCAACGAGCTTCTCGTCGAGCTTGGTACCCAGGGTAACAGTCGTCAGCGACTGTGTCTCACCACGGGTGAAGATAGAGCTTCCGTGAGGCATGGGCAGGGGAGAAACCTCGCACCAGATGGGGCGGATGTCGGTGGTCTTACGACCATCCAGGCGGATGCCCTCGTCGAGGATGCAACGGCGCATGGCGTCGCGCTCCACGTCGTGATAGTAGCGGTCCATCATGGCCTCGTAGTCATCGTCGGAAATCTCGACGGCAGAACCGTCGAGCACTGTGCCAGCGGCGGCAGCAGCCTCAGCAGCGGCCTTGCGCTCTGCAAAGAATTTTTCCTTGAAGTCAGCAAGAATCTTCTCGAAGGCCTCAGCACGGGCGTGTTTCTCGAGAGCCTGCTTGGTGATGTCGTAGGCGGGCTGGTACAGCTCCTTGTTCATGCGCTCACGCAGGGCTTCGTCGTTGATCTCGTGGTCATACTCGCGCTTCACATCCTTGCCCAGCTCCTTGCTCAGTTCAACCTGCAGCTCGCACATGGGCTTGATGGCATCCATAGCTGCCTTCAAGGCGCCGAGCAGGTCCTGCTCAGACACTTCCTTCATCTCGCCTTCCACCATCATGATGTTCTCAGCAGAGGCGCCGACCATGATGTCCATGTCGGCCTCCTTCATCTGCTCGAAGGTGGGGTCGATGACGTACTCGCCATTGACACGAGCCACGCGGACCTCAGAGATGGGGCACTCGAAGGGGATATCGGAACATGCCAGCGCTGCCGATGCTGCAAAACCTGCCAAAGCATCGGGCTGGTCAACACCATCGGCGCTGAACAGCATCACGTTGACAAAAACTTCTGCATGATAATTGGAGGGGAACAACGGACGGAGTACACGGTCCACCAGACGACTGGTCAGGATCTCGTTGTCCGAGGCTTTGCCCTCGCGCTTGGTGAAGCCACCGGGGAAACGGCCTGCGGCGGCGTACTGCTCTCTGTAGTCAACCTGCAGAGGCATGAAATCTGTTCCGGGAACTGCATCTTTTGCGGCACAAACAGTAGCCAGCAGTACAGTGTTGTTCATGCGGAGCATCACACTGCCATCGGCCTGCTTTGCCACTTTCCCGGTCTCAATTGTGATGGTTCTTCCATCAGGCAACTGAATACTTTTCGTAATTACGTTCATCTTGAAATTAAAACATCTAAAAAATATAAAAATCTTGCATTGCAATGCCACACTTTGCACCTTTAGTCAAAGAATAGTTTGCAAAACGGCTGCAAAGGTACACATTATTTATATAAAACCATGTATAACACGTGAATAATTATTGTTTTTTATGAATTGTCCTGCATGGTCTGTGCTATTTTGTCGGCATTCATGCTGCGTGCGCTGGCATCGAAGATGTCTTTATAGAGTCCTCCCTGCTGATAGACTTCGGCGGGTGTTCCCGACTGTACGACACGTCCCTGCTGGAGCACATAGATACGGTCGGCATCGATAATCTGACCGATATTGTGTGAGATGATGATGACCGTACGGCCTTGTTTGATGGCGTCGATGCTGGCCTTAATCTGTTCGGTGGCAATGGCGTCGAGCGAGGCGGTGGGTTCATCGAGGAAGATGATGGGCGGATTTTTGATGAACATGCGGGCAATGGCGATGCGCTGTTGCTGACCGCCGCTAAGCTGGAGGGCAGCGGTGTCGAAACCATGCGGCAGCTGCATGATCTGGTCGTAGATGTAGGCCTTTTTTGCGGCCTCAACAACCTGTTCGTGAGTAGCCTGCGGACAGCCATAACGGATATTTTCCTCGATGGAACCGTCGAAAATGTGATTTTTCTGCAGTACCAGTCCGATGTTGTCACGCATCCACTGGGTGTCCCATTCGTGAAGCTCGATTCCGTCGAGCTTAATCGACCCCTTTTGTGGTTCATAGAACTTGTCGAGCAGGTTGACGATAGTGCTCTTGCCCGCTCCACTCAGTCCGACGAGAGCCGTAATCTTGCCGGGTTCAATACGCATGGAAACGCCGAACAGTGCCTGGGTGCCGTTGCTGTAGGTGAAGTCGACATCACGGAGTTCGAACGCTCCATGCACTTCGGCGGGCCGGTGGCCGCCACTCGCCTCCACTTCCTCGTCAGCCTTCAGGATGCCAAAAAATCCCTCGGCATAGATGAGGGCGTCGTTCATATCGTCGTAGATGCGGTGCAGCTGACGGATAGGCGCACTGACATTGGCAAAAAGCATGACATGATACATGATTTTTCCGATGGTCATGCCAGGATAGTCGATGAGTACCAGATATGCTGTCAGAATGATGATGAGCACGGTGCCGATTTGTTCGAGGAAACTCTTCAGACCGTTGTAGAAATAGCTTTTCTTGCGGGTGTCAAGCTGCAGTCCCGTCATGTTGCGCTGGATGGTCGCCTGACGCTCGGCCTCAATCTGTTCGCGGTTGAACGACTTGATGACGGTGATGCTCTCGATGATGTTCAGAATGCCCTGACTGACAGCTTGATGCGAGCCGAAGATGCCCCGTCGGCCGCCCTTCATGCGACAGGCTTGGATGTAGGTCACCCAGAAGTAGACGGGTACGATGAACAGCGCTACGAGACCCACAAACACGTTGGCCATGAACATCAGTACCAGTGCCAGCACGGCACTCGTGAATAGCGGCAGTATCTCGATGAAGAAATTGTTAACTGTGTTCGACAGGCTCATGATGCCACGGTCGATACGTGACTGCAGCTTTCCCGTTTCGTTCCCTTCGCTGGTGAAGAAGGCCAGACGGAAGGACAATATCCTGTCGACGACACGTAGCGACAGGTCGCGACTGACCAGGATGCGCAACTGTTCACCGTAATAGCGCTGGAAGAAGGTGACCACCAGTGCCACTACTTCCTTGCCCAACAACACGATGGTGATGACGGTTAAGATTTTCACCGCGTCTCCCCATTGGAAACCGCCCTCCTGCCCAATCAGTGCATTGATGGCATCCACGGCCCGGTCAAGCACGACGGCGTTGACCTGTGCCATAAGCGACCCGATGAGTGTCAGCGTCAGTGTGATGGCGATGAGCCATTTGTAGGGCAGCACAAACGGCATAATGTTCTTCAGCAATTGCCAGATATTCATTTTCATGCTGCAAAGATACGAAATAATTGAGAATTGAGAATTGAGAATTGAGATTATTATGTGTGCGGAAGCAAATTTTTCACTTTTCACTTTTCACTTTTCACTTTTTTTTGTACCTTTGCAAGCAAAATAAACGAATAACAAGAAAAAATGAAGAAATTTTTGATATCAGCCATAGCCATATTGGCACTGGCTTCGTGTAGTGAAAAACGCTTCCATATTGAAGGTAATATTGCTAATGCGAAGGATTCGGTAGTGTATTTCGAGAACATCGGACTGGCCGGTCCTGAAGTGCTGGACTCTGCCAAACTGGGCGACGACGGTGCATTCAGCTTCAGCGGTGAACGTACGGAGGCTCCTGAATTCTATCGTCTGCGCATCAATGACCAGATTATCTCGCTCTGCATTGACTCTACCGAGACGGTGACCGTTAAGGCACAGTGGCCGCAGATGGCTTCGCAGTACGAGGTCAGCGGCTCTGACAATTGTCTAGTCATGAAGGAACTTGCACTCAAGCAGATGAGTCTTCAGCAGCGTGCCCTTCAGGTGAGTCGTGATGCGACGTTGAGTGTCGACCAGATGAATGACAGTCTCCTGTCGATGATTAATGCCTACAAGAAGGATGTCAAAGCTAATTATATCTTCAAGAATCCGGCTAAGCCCTATGCCTATTTTGCCCTGTTCCAGACCATGGGCAACATGCTGTTGTTCAATCCGCGTACCAATCGCGACGACATCAAGGCCTTTGCCGCTGTGGCCACCAGCTGGGACGCCTTCTGGCCTGAAGCTGAGCGTGGCCGCAACCTGCACAACATTGCTATTGAGGGCATGAAAAACATACGCACCATCGATGCTGAGAATAGCAAGGCCATCGACATATCGAAAGTGCAGGCAACAGGTCTCATAGATATTGCCCTGCGCGACAACAAGGGACAAATACGCCGCCTGACCGACCTGAAAGGCAAAGTGGTATTGCTCGACTTCCACCTGTTCGCTATGGACGAGTCGCCGACCCGTATTCTGTTGCTGCGTGAGCTATACAACAAGTACCACGACCAGGGACTGGAAATCTATCAGGTGAGCATCGACGGCGACGAACATTTCTGGAAGCAGCAAACCGCTGCACTGCCGTGGATTAGTGTCCGTGAAGAAAGGGGTGTCAACTCTTCGACACTGCAGCTGTATAACGTCCGCGGCATCCCCGACTTCTTCCTGATTGACCGCGACAACAATATCGTAGGACGCTCAGCCACTATGAAGGATGTCGAGCAGGATATCCGCAGACTGTTATAGGGTTAAGTTAAAAGGAGCGCAACCACGCTTTCAACTCAAGCATCATTTCGAGGTGATAGGTGAACGACTGGCGGATGCCAAAGCCGTGACCACCCGTCGGGTAAATATACATGCTGGCAGGTACGCCGTGTGTATAAAGTTGCTCATAGTAGTTCAGACTGTTGACGGGCGGCACCGCACGGTCGTCGTGAGCCAGTGCCAGAAAACAGCGTGGCGTGTGCTTTGTGACATGCTGCTCATTGCAATACTGGTTCACCAGCTTCCGCTTGGGTCCTTTTCCTAACAGGTTGTCGCGTGAACCCTGGTGGGTGATGCCCTGCTCCATCGAGATGACGGGATAAAAGAGTATCTGGAAATTCGGTGCCGCATCAGAGTGGGCATGCGTAGCTACCGTCGATGCCAGGTGACCACCAGCAGAAAATCCCATGATGCCCACGTCATCCTTGTTGATGTGCCATGCTTCAGCATTTTTCCTGACCAGTCGGATAGCTTCTTCGGCATCTTCGACTGGTACGGTGTAGTGGCCGTTGGGCATACGGTATTTCAGTACGATGAGTGCAATGCCCTGTCCGTTGAAGAACGGTGCCCAGTCGAAACCCTCATGCTCCATAGCCAGATGCTGGTAGCCACCGCCTGGACAGCACACCACGGCACGTCCCGTGGCCTGTTTCTCGTCGGGCAGGAACACGGTGACCTTCGCCATGTCCTCAGGATTGCCATTACTCGTACGCGGCCCTTCCGGCCATAGATTCATCTCGATGGGCTTCGTCTGTGCCGAAGCCAGTGCTGATACGGTCATCAGAAATAAAAAAAATACTCGTCGCATAACTTTTTTGGATTTATTGCTTGCAAAAGTACAAAATAAATCGTAATTTTGCATCATTATTCGAACAAAACTTAAACAGCTATGAATAAATTTCTATTTTCATTGGCTATGCTGACGAGTATGGCCGTGGGTATGCAGGCAAAGGTGAGGTTGCCGCACTTGGTGAGCGACAACATGGTGATTCAGCAGCAGACGGACGTCAGACTGTGGGGCTGGGCAAAGGCTGGCAGCAAGGTGGTGGCCACTACGTCGTGGTCAACGCAGCGCAGCGAGGCCAAGGTCGACAAGCAAGGTCGTTGGCTGTTGACGGTGAAGTCGCCACAAGCTTCGTACACCCCGCTGTCGATTACCTTTGACGATGGTGACGGACAGGTGACTATTAATAATGTACTCGCGGGAGAAGTGTGGGTGTGTGCCGGCCAGTCGAATATGGAGATGCCCGTGAAGGGCTTCTGGGGCTGTCCTGTCGAGGACTACAACTCAGTGGTTATTGACGCTGCTCATCATAGCGGTGTGCGCAGTGCGAAGATTCCCAGCATCATGCGCATGCAGCCTCAGGAGGATGCCCAGACGGAATGGCGCGACTGTTCGCCGAAGACCGTCAGCGAGTTCTCTGCTACGGGCTACTTCTTTGCCCGTGTGATGCATCAGGCATTGGATATTCCCATCGGACTCATCGAGGCCAACAAGGGCGGCAGCCGTGTAGAAAGCTGGCTAACGAAGGAGAATCTGGAGCGGTACACCAACGAGCCGACAGACACGATGGGCATTGTCAACTTCAAGCCCGAGTGGGACTACAACCGTGCGCTGGTATGGGGCAATGGTACCTTTAATCCTATCCTGAACTATACCGTCAAGGGCATTCTGTTCTATCAGGGCTGCTCGAACGTCGGCGACCCGGGCAATCAGTATTCTGAGCGTCTGAAGCTGTTGGTAGAACAGTGGCGCCAGCAGTTCAAGTTGGGCGAGATACCGTTCTATTTTGTGGAGATAGCACCCTATGCCTACGACGGTGACGACGTGAACGGCCTGGGTGGTGCCCTGCTCCGCGAACAGCAGCAGCGTGCCGCACAGATTATTCCCAACAGTTCGCTGGTATGTACCAACGACCTGGCATACCCCTATGAGATGACGCAGATTCACCCCACGCAGAAACGACAGGTGGGTGAACGTTTAGCGTGGACGGCCCTGAATCGTGACTACGGTTTCGACCAGGTGCTCTATCAGAGTTCGCGCTACAAGGACATGACGGTGAAGGGTGATACCGTATTCATCCACCTGCAGGACAACTACCACGCCGACGCCCCTTACGAGATGATTCGTGGCTTCGAGGTGGCCGGCGAGGACCGCGTCTTCCATCCTGCTACTGCCAGACACTACTGGCGTCCGGGCGGTGGCTACTGGGACGAAGCCATCATCGTCTCCAGCCCTGAGGTGCAGACCCCCGTGGCCGTGCGCTACTGTTTCCGCAATTTCCAGTTAGGCAATGTGAAGAATGGCGCCAACCTGCCGTTGTTCCCCTTCCGTACAGACAAGTGGAATTGACAATTGATAATTGATAATTGAGAATTATGATTACCGTTGTCTGCTGCATTTGAGGATACAAGCATATCCTAATTCCTAATTTCTAATTTCTAATTCCTAATTGAATATAGAAAAGTGGAGCATCCTTTAGAGATATTCAGGTACTGTCCGGTGTGTGGCAGTGGACACTTCGAAGTCAACAACTTCAAGAGCAAGAAGTGTCGGGACTGTGGGTTTACGTACTATGCCAACCCCTGTTCCGCGACAGCAGCCTTCATCGTCAATGACCGTGACGAGATGCTGGTGGTGCGGCGTGCCAAAGAACCTGCCAAGGGTACGCTCGACCTGCCGGGCGGGTTCGTTGACATGTGCGAAACGGTAGAGGAGGGCATGCTGCGTGAAATCAAAGAAGAGACAGGTCTCGACGTCCAAGACATCCGCTACCTGTTCTCGTCACCTAACCTCTACGTGTACAGTGGCATGGGCGTACATACCCTTGACATGGACTTCCTGGTTCGTGTACACGGTGATGCAATTCCCGTGAGGGCCGCCGATGACGCCGCTGAGGCTTTTTGGCTTCCTATTAACAAAGTTAATCCGGCCGATTTTGGTCTGACGAGCATCCGCAATGCCGTCATCCGTTTTTTGGCCGAAACGTTAAGAAAATAAAAAAACTACTATATAAATAAGGTGTAACCAAATCTTTTGCTTACTTTTGCCGCCCGAAACTTGACACAATTGACAATTGAGAATTGATAATTGATAAAAAGATATGCAAAAGAATTTGGTGATAGTAGAGTCACCGGCTAAGGCCAAGACAATTGAAAAGTTTCTCGGCAAAGACTTCAAGGTCATGTCGAGTTATGGTCATATCCGTGACCTGAAAAAGAAGGAGATGAGCATTGACACTAACTCACTCTCTCCTGAATACGAGATACCAGAAGAGAAGGAGAAGCTGGTGAAGGAGTTGCGCACGAATGCCCAGAAAGCTGAAAAGGTGTGGCTCGCATCCGATGAAGACCGCGAGGGAGAAGCCATCTCATGGCATCTGTGTGAGGTGCTGGGATTGGACGAGGAGAAGACCAACCGTATCGTGTTCCACGAAATTACCAAGCCAGCCATCTTGGAAGCTATTGAGCATCCGCGCCATCTGGACATGAATCTGGTGAACGCCCAGCAGGCCCGTCGTGTGCTCGACCGTCTGGTAGGCTTTAAGCTGTCGCCCGTACTGTGGCGCAAGGTGAAACCGGCTCTCTCGGCCGGTCGTGTACAGAGCGTTGCCGTACGTCTCATTGTAGAGCGTGAACGTGAGATTCAGGACTTCGTGAGTGAGACGTACTACAGTGTCAGCGGCATCTTTGCCATCACCAATCCTGACGGTTCGCAGACGGAGGTCAAGGCTATGCTGGCACAGCGCATGAAGACTCACGAAGAGGTGGAGCAGTTCCTAGAGGAGTGCAAGAACGCCACCTTTACCGTTGAAAGCGTCAGCAAGAAACCCATGAAGCGTACTCCCGCTCCTCCCTTCACGACGTCGACCCTGCAACAGGAGGCCGCCCGCAAACTGGGCTTCACCGTGAGTCAGACCATGATGGTGGCCCAGCATCTGTATGAGCACGGACAAATTACCTATATGCGTACTGACTCCGTGAATCTCTCCGGACTATGTATCAATGCCAGCAAGAACGAGATTACCAGCCTTTATGGCGAGGAATACGGCAAGGTACGCCAGTACCACACCAGTTCGAAGGGTGCCCAGGAGGCTCATGAGGCCATCCGTCCCACCTATATGGACAAGACCAGTATCGAGGGTACGGCTCAGGAGCGTCGTCTCTACGACCTTATTTGGAAGCGTACCATCGCCAGTCAGATGGCCGATGCCGAGATAGAGAAGACCGTCGTGAATATTGCCATCACTGGCAGCAACGAGCAGTTTGTTGCCCAGGGTGAGGTCGTCAAGTTCGACGGTTTCCTGAAGGTCTACCGCGAGTCGGTGGATGACGAGGAACTGGAGGAGGAAAGCCACATCTTACCACCGCTGACGGAAGGTCAGGAGCTGGTGCGTCGTGAGATTCAGGCCACAGAGCGCTTCTCTGCCGGCCCGCAGCGTTACACGGAGGCTTCACTGGTCCACAAGCTCGAAGAGCTGGGCATTGGCCGTCCGTCAACCTATGCCCCGACCATTTCCACCATTCAGCAGCGTGAATACGTCCACAAAGGCGACAAGAAAGGCGAGGAGCGTTCCTACACCGTCGACACGCTGAAGGGTAAGGTCGTCAGCCGTAAGACGCGCAAGGAAGTGGTTGGTTCCGAGAAGGGCAAGCTGCTGCCCACCGACATCGGCATTGTGGTCAACGACTTCCTCATGAAGCACTTCAAGGACATTATGGACTATAACTTCACCGCTAAGGTGGAGCAGGACTTCGATAAGATTGCCGAGGGCGACGAAGAGTGGACAGACATGATGAAAAGCTTTTATAAGAGCTTCGAACCGACTGTCGAGAAGACCATGAATGCCCGTCAGCAACACAAGGCCGGCGAGCGATTGTTGGGTAAAGACCCCAAGACCGGCAAGCCAGTATCGGTGAAGATTGGCCGTTTCGGACCCGTCGTACAGATCGGCTCGTCAGATGACCTTGCAAAGCCTCTGTTTGCCCAACTGCCCGCAGAAAAGAGCATGGAGTCCATCACCCTGGAGGAGGCAGTCGAACTGTTCAAGCTCCCTCGTACGTTAGGCCTTTTTGAAGGTTCAGAAGTTTCCATCGGTGCAGGTCGTTTCGGCCCCTACATTCTCCATGACAGGAAGTATGTCTCGCTCCCCGACGATTACGACCCGATGGCCATCACCCTTGATCAGGCCATCCATCTCATTCTTGAGAAGCGTCAGCAGGAAAACAAGCGTCACCTGAAGGATTTCGCGGAGGACAGCAAGCTGGAGGTCCTGAATGGTCGCTACGGTCCCTACATCGCCTATGACGGCAAAAACTACCGATTGCCCAAATCCATGCATGCCCGTGCTGCCGAACTGACCTACGAAGAGTGCATGAAGATTGTGAATAAATGAGACGAATCATCCTGATTGGTTACATGGGGTCGGGCAAGACCACCATCGGACGGGCTCTCTCCAAGGAAACCGGTATGATGTTCTACGACCTCGACTGGTATATCGAGAACCGTATGCGCAAGACCATAGCCCAGATCTTTGCCGAACGGGGTGAGGAGGGCTTCCGCAAGACGGAACACAACATGCTCCACGAGGTGGCTGAGTTCGAGGATGTCATCATCAGCTGTGGCGGTGGGACACCTTGCTTCTTTGACAATATGGACTACCTGAACCAGCAGGGTGACGTTGTCTGGCTGAAGGCTACGCCAGAGGTGCTCTACAGGCATCTGCTGATGGGCAAGGGCGAGCGGCCCTTATTGAAAGGCAAGACCCCTGAGGAACTGATTGACTATATCACCCGGCACCTCGCCGAACGGGAACCCTTTTACAGCCAGGCTCGCCACATACTGGACGTCAGCCTGATGGACAGCAACGACAAAATAGCAAACAGCGTGACCAGCATCCGCAAACTGCTCAATATCTAATAACAGCCTTCGGGCGGTAGCAAATTTTTCACTATTCACTTTTACCTTTTACCTCATGAAGAAGTGGACCATCGATGACTCCAAGGAGCTCTACAACATCAACGGCTGGGGCACCAGCTATTTCGGTATCAACGACGACGGCAATGTCTATGTGACACCCTGTAAGGACGGTACAGAGATTGACCTGCGCGAAGTGATGGATGAACTGTCGCTACGCGACGTGCAGTCGCCCGTGCTGCTACGCTTCCCCGACATTCTCGACAACCGTATCGAGAAGACGTGGAGTTGTTTCAAGAAGGCTGCCGAAGAGTACGAATACAAGGCCGAGAACTACGTCGTGTTCCCCATCAAGGTCAACCAGATGCAGCCCGTGGTCGAGGAGATCATCTCCCACGGCCGTAAGTTCAACCTCGGCATCGAGGCCGGTTCCAAGCCCGAGCTGCATGCCGTCATCGCCGTACAGTGCCAGAGCGACTCCATCATTATCTGCAACGGCTATAAGGACCAATCGTACATCGAGTTGGCCCTGCTGGCCCAGAAGATGGGCAAGCGCATCTTCATCGTCGTCGAGAAGCTCAACGAGCTCGACATCATAGCCCGCGAAGCCAAGAAACTCGGCGTGAAGCCCAACATCGGCATCCGCATCAAACTGGCCTCCAGTGGTGCCGGCAAGTGGGAGGAGAGCGGCGGCGACGCCTCGAAGTTCGGACTGACCAGCGCTGAACTTCTGGAGGCCCTGGAACTTCTGGACAAGAAGGACATGCGCGACTGTCTGCGCCTCATCCATTTCCACATCGGCAGCCAGATTACCAAAATACGCCGCATCCAGACCGCCTTGCGCGAAGCCTCGCAGTTCTATGTGCAGCTCCACAAGATGGGTTATAACGTCGATTTCGTCGACTGTGGCGGTGGTCTGGGCGTCGACTACGACGGCACGCGCTCACCGTCCAGCGAGAGCAGTGTCAACTACTCCATCCAAGAGTACGTCAACGACTGTATCTATACCTTCGTCGATGTCGCCAACCGCAACGACATTCCCCATCCCAACCTCATCACCGAGAGCGGACGATCATTAGCAGCCCACCACTCCGTGCTCGTCATCGACGTCCTTGAGACTGCCTCGCTGCCCGAGATGCCTGAGGAGTTTGAGCCCGACGAGAACAGCCACCAGTTGGTGAAGGACCTCTACGACATCTGGGACAACCTCTCGCCGCGTAACGTCCTTGAAGACTGGCACGATGCCGAACAGATCCGCGAAGAAGTCCTCGACCTCTTCAGTCACGGCATCGTAGACCTGAAGACCCGTGCCGAAATCGAGGCCATGTACTGGAGCGTCTGTCACGAAATCCATGCTCTGGCCAAGAACCTGAAGCACGTCCCCGAGGAACTCATGAACATCGACAAGCTCCTGGCCGACAAGTATTTCTGCAACTTCTCGCTCTTCCAGAGCCTGCCCGACTCGTGGGCCATCGACCAGATATTCCCCATTATGCCCATCCAGCGTCTTAACGAGCGTCCCACGCGCAATGCCACCATACAGGACATCACGTGCGACAGCGACGGCAAGATAGCTAACTTCGCTACCAACCGCCACAACTCCCACTCGCTGCCCGTCCATGCCTTGAAGCGCAACGAGAGCTACTACCTCGGCGTCTTCCTTGTCGGCGCCTATCAGGAGATTCTCGGCGACATGCACAATCTCTTTGGCGACACCACCGCTGTCCACATCTCCGTGAAGGACGGTCACTACCATATCGACCAGATTTTCGACGGCGAGACCGTCGAGGAGGTTCTTGAGTACGTGCAGTACAATCCCAAGCGTCTGGTGCGCCAGCTCGAAATCTGGGTTGCCAAGAGCGTCAAGCAGGGCAAGATCACCCTCGAAGAGGGCAAGGAGTTCCTCTCCAACTACCGCTCCGGCCTCTACGGCTACACCTATTTGGAGTAAGGCGAGTGCACAGCGGAACCGACCCTTCTGTGCACTCAGACCGTGACAATAGTCTAATTGCTCTGTTGCAATAGTCTATTGTCACGGTTTAAACTATCCGCCTGTGGTCATTTGGTCATTTGGTCATTTGTCAAAATCGAAAACGGACTGTCAAAACCACCACTATTATAATAAATATGATAAAATTTAAATAGAGAAAGATATGAAGAATATGGATGATTCGTCAAAGTGAGCCTATCGAACAGAACAAGAACATATCATTTATAAGACAAAACAATATCAACTACAAAACAAAAGATGCTAAACGGTCCACCAAATTCACTGAATTTGCAAACCAAATTCACTGAATTTGTATTGATGTTCTACACCTCGTTTCGTTACAATCGCTTTCAGTCAGGCTGTAGAGCTGATAAACGAGATGGTCGATTTCAGATTCAAAGCGGATCACGAGAATCGTCCCAACATTTCTTTTTTTCTTTTTTCGTTAAGCATTTTTCAAATTTCATAGAAAACTTGAAGAAAATGCGCCTTTTTGTTTTGTTGTTTGTGATATTTTATTTAAATTTGCAGCCATAACTACATAACCCAGAACATAATTTAAAACGATCTATAAAATGAAAAAGAACCTATTTCTTGTAGAGCTTTTAGCTCAAGGTCGTGATAAAGTAACGGCATTATAAAAAATCGGACTGACGTTTGGTCAGTCCGTTTTTTTTGTTTATCTTTGCAGCGTCGAACTTAAAAACAGGAAGAGATATGCCGCAACTATTCACACTTTTCGGACTCCGTTTCATGTTCTACTCTAACGACCATGAGCCTATCCACGTGCATGTGGTGAAGGGCGGTGCCGAGGCACGCTTCTAGGTGCAGCCGGAGGTGACGCTGATGGAAAACTGCGGACTGAAGCCTGCCGAGTTGAAGCTGGCCGAGTCTATCGTTGAGGAGAACAAGGAGATTATCGCTGCACGCTGGAACGAATTTTTCAAGAACAAGAAGTAAACGATGATGGAGATTACGAAGATTTGGCTGACGCCGACGGAGATTTGGGTGCAGACGGCTGACGGCCGGCAGGCCAGCGAGCGCTTTGCCGACTATGCCGCGCTACGCGACGCCTCGCCCGCGGAGCGCGAGCAGTACACGCTATCGCCTTTCGGCATCCACTGGGAGCACTTAGACGAGGATTTGTGCTACGAGGGCTTCTTCCGCCACACTGCTGCGGGGTAGCCTCCATTTCGCGAGAGAGTTTATCCGCCGGGACATCGATTAGGGATGCGCCCGGCGGGTTCGTTTGTCCGTTTGGTCTCAGAGTGTGTCAGGTACCAGGTCATGACAAACGAGGGCGAAGATACGAAAAAAAGGCGAAATGGCTATCATCCATTTCGTCCCTATGCGGTGAAAAGGCATCAGTTGAGGGCACAGCGTGCCTCTCTGGCACCCTGTGAGTGATATGTTCGATTTGTCTGACCTCGTACTTTTCTGAGGGAAAAAGAAAGAGGGTGTGTCAAAATACAAGATATATTTAAAACAACGGATTTCACGGATTATACGGATTTAAGCCATACTGATAATCAGAGACTTAGAAAATCCGTCTAATCCGTGAAATCCGTTGTGGTTAATTATGACACTATCCTGATAAAGGATTCAAATGATGTTTTTAGAGCGGAATCTTGTAGCCGACAGTCAGCATGATAACGCTGTTCTTGGCATCGCCGTCCACCATTTTTTCGCTGTCCTTGGCAATCTTCAGGACACCGAGGTTGTAACGGGCATCGATAACGAAGTCAGCAATTTCATACGACAGACCCATGGGGATGCTGAGGTCGAACTTCTTCATGTTGTCGGTGCTGGTGCTTTCGAAGTCTATCCAGCCCATACCTTCGTTTACCTTATATTTTACTTTTGATCCAAGCAGGAATCCTGGCTGAATACCGGCCTTGACAGCCAAGCCCTTGACAATGTAGTAGTTTGCCATAATAGGAATGTTGAGGTATGTGGTGGTCCAAGAGAAGTCTTTCATGGCAGGATTGTCCTTAGCTTTTGTACCCTGCATAGATACCAGCAAGCCACCAGTAATGGCGAGGGGCTCAATCACGTGGTAGCCGAACTCGGCACCAGCAACCAGTCCGAATTTCATCTTCGTGTCGTTTACCTTGGTAACGGTGGCCAGCGTTCCACCGACCATTGGCTTAACCCACATGTTGCTTTCGCTCTGAGCATTAGCACTTACTGCAGTCATCATGGCGACTGCGACCATCATTAAAAACTTTTTCATTGTAAGAATGTTTTGGTAATACAATAATTTACTTTTATCGTCTCTTATTAAGATTTGATATTGCAAAGATAGTATATAACTTTCAAACTTCCAAAGATTTAGCAGATTATTTTCGAATTTGCCACAAAAAAGCGATATAATTTGACTTGACTGTCAGGCTTTCGCGCAGAAAAGGGCAACACCTAACCGAATTTCTCGGAAGACCTTTGTGGACAGGTGGTTGGGCGTGTTAGGAGTTATCGTAACTCCTAACCAACTCCTAACCATTTGAAAAGCCTTTGTATACAGGTGATTCAGGCGTTTGGGTTAGGAGTTCGCCATCATCAAGCTCAGTATGACATGGAGCTGTCGCCTGTCATAATCCGAAGGCACATCCAGATGCGTCCGAAGGCATCTCTCGCCCAAGGACATACCTTCGGAAGGGGGTGGGAGGTGCCTTCGGATGGAGCTAGAAGTGCCTTCGGACTGGCATGAAAATGCTATCCTACTTCATTTACTTTCAGTTCTCCAGACATCAACTGATAAACGAGATGGTCGATTTCAGATTCAAAATGGATCACGAGAACCGTCCCAACTTTTCCACGGTCTGTTCTACAACGGAAGCTACTACATGACGCCCGAGGCTATGAGCCTGGCCAACAATGCTAACAACAGCACAACCATCAGCAATGCCAATAAGTGACACTCGCTGACCGCACCCTCTACAAGGACGGCGCGTGGAACACCATCTGCCTGCCGTTCGACGTGACAATAGCCGACAGCCCGCTGGCTGGCGCTACGGTGATGAAGCTTATCTCCTCGACCAGCCACCTCACCAACGGTACGCTGACGCTGAACTTCGAGGATGAGACCACGACAATGACTGCTCAAGGTCGTGATTAAGTGAGAGAAGAACTGAGCAGGCTCGGGCAAATGTGTCAAGTACCAGGTTCATGACATACCGAGGGCGAAGATACGAAAAAAGGGCGGAATGGTTATCATCCATTTCGTCCTTTTCTCCTTTATATATTTTGCTCACAGTGTGTTCGCTCCGAGCAAAGGTCAGTTATTCTTTATTTTAACAACCATTCCAATGCCGAAATGATATGTATTGTTTTGCCGTCGATCTCAACATCGCGCGTTTGCGAGAATGCTATAAGCGTAAGATTATCACATGCGAGAGCACCTGATGCCTTAATGAGCGATGATGTTTCACGCTCGTAAGCACGAGGGCTGTCAATCTCGTAAGCCACCTGTATCAACTCCATAGCCTTATTCTTGTCGCAGACCACAAAGTCAATCTCCTTAGCCCTGGGATTTGGCTTATAGTAGTATACATCATAAAAATCGTACGCACATCGCCTTAACAATTCTATATAAACGACATTCTCCAATCTCCATCCCAGATTTTCAGGAGCCAGCACATGATCTCTGTTCCCCTGCATCCCTGTATCTACTATATACGCCTTTGGGTTGCGTATTCTCTCTTTACTCTTGAAAGAGTGTCGAGTTAATAGCTGTATCAAGAAAGCCTGTGCCAGATAGTCAATGTATTTTTTAACCGTCTTGTCGCTCATGCCCAATTCTTTGGTCAAATCTTCATAATTCACCTCTTGGCATGCATTATTGATAAGATGATGAGCCAGTTTACGCAAAGCATCTATATCACGGATTCTGAAACGTTTCTTGATATCCTTCAGCAGAATGCCTTCTATCAAGCTCTGAACATAAGCCCGTTTATTGCGAAGTGCCTGCATCTCTGGAAAACCACCATCGTGTATATAATCCATAAAAACACGCTTACGGTCGGCTTCGGCCTTAGTAGTAATGCTTTGGACATCAATCTGATGATAGTTGCAATATTCTGAGAACGAGAAAGGATAGAGATGAATCTCGTTGTAACGTCCAGTAAGATGCGTGGCCAGTTCGCCACTAAGCAGTTTGGCATTACTACCCGTTACAAAGATATGCAGATCAGTACGTAACAGACGGTTTACAAATAGGTACCACCCGTCAACGTTCTGAATCTCGTCGAGCACCAAATAAGGAATGTCCGTACCATATAGCTGATAGACACAAGAAAGAACCGTATTCAGATCTTCCGTCTTCATATCAGCCAGACGATCATCGTCCAAGTTCACATAACCATATCTGATGCCACGTTCCAGCAACACCTTGTGGCAAATAGTCGATTTACCACTTCTACGTACACCTATTACCACCTGAGCCATCTTGGTGTCGAACTCGAAGAGCGACTCTTCTTTGCGGGCCACCCACTTCTGTGGCTTATAGCCCTTCATTTCCTCCTGTTGCTCAGCCAGTACCTGCAAAATAACCTTCTCGTCGATCATAACTTTATAGTTTTGACTGCAAATATACAAATAATATTTCAAAACTCCGCTAAAATGCAAGAAAAATGCACCAAAACTCCGCTAAAATGCAAGTTTCAAGCATCTAAACTCCGCTAAAATGCAGCATTACTATGACGATTGGTGCTTTCGTGCCGAGCAAAAAGGGTGTTCGCTCCGAGCAAAGATGGGTTTTGCACGGATGTAGGACAACACCTAACCAAACCTTTCGCGGATTACAAGAACCGTCCCGCCTTTTTCCAAGAAAAGGAAAACTGTTCTGATGTCACGATGATTAAATAACAAATGGGGTGGTAAATAGACGACAATGACAGGTTTTTGCATTGTACTGCGAAAGGCTGCTTGTTGCAATGAAAATGTAGGGGGAAAATAACAAATTTTATAAATTTGTTGAATAAAATAGAAGGAATTCTATTTTTTTATTGTAAATTTGCAGCCGATGAAGAGACTGACAGAAAACCAATCACGACATTCGCTGACAACACAAATTGTGTTGTGGGTAGTAGGATTCGTGTCCGTACTCTTCATCACCGCTCTCTTTGTCATGTTTCATTATGCCCGTCAGGCGATCTATCAGGAGGCCATGGAGAAAGCGCGTCAGACGCTTCGCACCACTGAGTTACGCATTGACAATACGCTGACCGAGGTGGAGACAGCCACACGCAGTCTGCACTGGACGGTTGAGAAACGTCTGAACAGACCCGAAATCATGGATAGTCTGTGCAGGCAGCTGTTGAGGGTGAATCCTCATATCCAGAGCTGTGCCATCGCCTTCGAGCCTGGCGTTTATCCGAAATACGGCATCTATTATGAAGTGTATGCCCATCGCAACCCCACCGATACCACACAGATAGACATAAGCATCAACGGTGGAAAGCAGCTTTATACACGTGAGAAATGGTATTTCACTCCCCTGCACCTCGAGAAACCCATTTGGATTGACCCTTATGTCGATGTTGAGCATGGCGAGACATCTATCATTACATCCTATGGCATGCCGCTCCACAATAAAGATGGCGAACTGGTGGGCGTACTATCTGCGCAGATTTCAATGAAATGGTTTGCCGATCTGGTGCTCTCGTTGCGTCCTTTCCCCAACTCGCATGCTTCGGTGATGGGTACCGACGGACACCTGATAATCCACCCAGACAGTACGCTTGAAGAGCACCAGGCCTTCTTCACCAAGGCCTTCAATGATCCTACTAACGACGGACATCTGGCCGCCATATCCATGAAGACGGGCCATGTTGGACATAGCGAAATTAACATGGACGGCAGGAAGAACTTCATCTTCTACCATCCCTTTGAGAATGCCGGATGGAGTGTGGCTATCGTGTGCCCCGAGAGCGATATCTTCAGTTCCTACAACTCCCTGCAACGCCTGACGCTCGTCATCAGTCTCAGCGGATTGTTGCTACTTGCCCTGTTCTGTCTTTTCATCAGCCATCTCCAGCTAAAACCGCTACAGCAACTGGTTGACGAAGCTTGTCATATGGCTGATGGTCAGCTGGACGAGCCAGTGAAGGAGAGTCATCGTACCGACGAGGTGGGTTATGTACAGAACACCTTCCGCCAGATGCAACAGAGCATCGGCCAGCACATTGCTGACATCACTCACCTGACCGATGTGCTCCGTCAGCGTAATGAAGACCTGAAGCTGGCCTACGAACAGGCCCGGGAGGCTGATCGTATGAAGGATGCTGTCATTCTGAACATGAGCGACCGCATGGAACAGTCGGTGAAGGCTATTCATGCCACCGTCGGCGAGTTCCGCCAGCATATTGCCGACATGGATACTGACGAGTGTCGCCAAATAGTCGATAAGATACGGACACATACGGAAACAACCACTAATCTGTTGGGCAATCTGCTCGACATTGCTGATAGGAAAAGGAGGGTAGATCATGATTGAGATGAGAAAACATATTCACAACTCACTTGCTATCAGACTGTGTCTCAGCATCTTGGTTATCGTGGTACTGGTGTTCTCCCTGTCGCTCGGATTCCTCTACTGGCAGTCGCGTTACATCATTCGTGAAGAAGCAATCGACGAGGCGTCCCACGTGCTCGACAATACGGCTCTGCGTGTCAAGGGACAGATGGTAGAGATAGAAACAGCTACCCGCAACATTCTTTGGCTTGTCAATCTTCATCACCACGATAAGGACTCCCTGCTAAAGTACACGCATCGCATCGTCGCCAACCACCCCCACACCAATGGCTGCTCCATCACGATGGAGCCCGACTTCTTCCCCGGCGACGAATATGGCTTCTCGGCCTATTCCGTTCGGCTTGAGAATCTTTCAAGTTCAGAAAAAGACTCGGTGAAAACCGTCCGTGAAGCGGAGTATGACTATTATAGTAAGGTATGGTATAAGACACCACGCCAGAAAAGGACCGCGTGCTGGGTGGACCCCTTCGACGACTACAATGCCGGCACACTGTCAAGTCCTGAGATGATTGCATCCTACTGCATACCACTCAACGACGAGCAGGGTAAGTTTATTGGCGTCCTTTCCACCGACCTGTCGCTGAGGAAGCTCACGGAGACCATTACTGCCGAGCATCCTTATCAGCACTCTTACTTCATGATGCTGGGAGCCGACGGCCACTATTTCGTTCACCCCGATACTACAAAACTGCTGAAGCAGACCATCTTCACCAATACTGATCCCAGAGAACATACGGATATCGTTACCCTGGGTTATGAGATGATAAACGGGCGCACAGGCCATATGGAGGTCAATATTGACGGCAAATCGCACATCGTGCTCTACCGTCCACTCGAAGGTACACAGTGGAGTGTGGCACTCGTCTGTCCTTCCAACGAACTGCTGCGTGGATACAACAGACTGACCTACATCCTGCTGCCTCTGCTCGTCATCGGACTTCTGTTGCTGGTAATGGGGTGTCGCCGCATTGTACATCACTTCATACAGCCATTGGGACTGTTGGCCTCTGAGCTACGCCAGATAGGTCATGGTGACTATGAGAAACCCTTGCCCATCAGTCACCGCACTGACCTTATTGGTCAGCTGCAGAATAGTTTCTGCCAGATGCGTCGAAGCATTAGCCAGCACATCCGCGATATAGAGCAGAAAAAGCAGGAAACCGAACAGCGCACCATTGAATTGGAGCAAGCTACCCAATTGGCACGCCAGGCCAGTGAGCAGAAGACACAGTTCATGCAAGACATGTCGCACCAGATACGTACCCCGCTCAACATCGTACACGGTTTCTCTCAGGTGTTACGCGACGACAGTGTCATGATGTCCAATGAAGAGAAACAGCAGATAGTCGAGTCCATGTATGTACAGACCAATGCCCTCGACTATATGGTGAGCAAGTTGCTCACGGCATCACTCATCGAAAGTCATCAGTCCATCAGCACGAACGATATTGTCAATTGCAACGAACTGGCACGCGAGGCCTTTGACAGTACGAGCAGTCTTATAAACCATACTGCTGAGATGCGCTTAGACAGCCGTATCTCCGACGAGCTTACTGTCAAGACAAACAGCCATCATCTGCTCATCGCCCTCACTGAGTTGCTCTTCAATGCCCTCCACTTTACCAGTGAGGGGAGTGTTACCATGCGTATTGAAGCCACGGACGACGATGTGCTCTTTACCATAGAAGATACTGGTCCTGGCATCCCTGCGGACAAGGCTGCCTTTATTTTCGACAAATTTACCAAAATCGATATGTTTACCGAAGGACTTGGTCTTGGTCTGTTCCTTTGTCAGCGTGTAGTCCAGCTCATGGGCGGCAAGCTCATCCTCGACTCTCAATACACAAGAGGTAGCCGCTTCATTCTATTTCTTCCATTACGTTCAACGCTCGGTTGAGGATGTCATTGGTCTCATTGATAAAATAAAAAGCGGGACGGTTCTCGTGATCCGCCTATGGCTACACCCCACCACTGTGTCGAGGGAACTGGTACCTTATCGCCTTAGTCATGTCGGGCAGTCGTTGTTTTTAGATAGTTCCATCGTGTAAGCGATGTATTTTCCATATATACCATGCCAACAATATTAGACCCAACAAAACTGGTATAACTGATGCTTCAGCTCCAAAAGCCCCACCCGTAAGCCAGTCAGGACCGTTAACTGTTGACTTCAAGAGGGATACTCCTGCATCCTGACCAGAAACCTCAAACCCGAAAATATTGCCTTGGGTGAAATTCCATGCCCAATGAATGCCGATGGGGAACCACAATGATCCGGAATATTTATATGCTGAGCCAAGAAGGAGGCCTGCTTCTATAGCGATGGCCAACGATGACCACCACGATGCGTTAGACTGGAAAAAATGAATGAATCCAAATAACAATGAAGATATAATTAGTGCCGTCACATAGCCCCATTTCTCGTCTATCCAGCGGAAGAGTACCCCTCGGAACATAATTTCCTCTCCTGTTCCTACCAACAGAAAAAGGAAGAATGCTGATAAGATGTGCATTGGCTTGTCTGTTACTATGCCGCCGATGCGATATAGGCCTAATAGCATCATTATCAATACCACACTAACAAAGAAACCGAATCCTACTCCAAGGCCTTTTGCTGTATCCTGCGCAAAACGTCTGAGAGGAATATCCATTGCTTTATGTTTCTCAAACCACTTTACAAATAGTGCATAAAACCCTATCATAGCAATGAAGGAAACCACACCAAATGTCCATTGCACCCAAAGCCTATCGATATCCATAAAAACTTCCTGTGCTATGGAAGACATTAGCACAGCAAGTATTAGACTAACAACCAATAGCAGCGCCCATTTCCACACGGGCATTGTTTTAATTGTAGAAATAATCATGTTAATATCAACGGTAAATCCGTTAGCTATAACAGTTCCAGGGCTCGCCGGAGGATGTCGCTGGTTTCGTTGATGATGGCGAAATAGGCGTCCATGTCCCAAAGGTCGCGGGCTATCAGGGCCTTCAGTTGCAAACGGAGATAGGGTAGGGTACGGTCGCGCTCTGCCTCGTCTTTTGGCTTGACATTCTGCTTTTCGCCCTCAGCCATAATCTGATCAATCAGTGACTGGGGAACCGCAAAGTTCTGACGGTAGTCGGCAAAGGTCTTATAGCGACGCTTCAGCTCCTTGCGGTGCTGGTCGACATAGTGCAGATTGGAATTGATAATGACGCTCTTGGCCGACAGTTCCCGATGGAATCGCGTATAACGCGTGGTATCGAGGGGCACGAACTCATCGGGCATAATGCCACCACCACCATATACTACACGGTGTTCCTTCAGCGTATAGTATTTCAGCGAGTCGGCAAAATGGACGCTGTCGGCACTCATCAGCTCGCCACTCTTCAGACGGTTGTAGACGTCCATGGCATAGTCGCGCTGCTTACCCTTCTCGTAGGGTTTCTGGATGCAGCGCCCTGACGGCGTATAGTAGTGGGCGATGGTAAGTCGGATCATGGAACCGTCGGGCAGGTCGATGGGACGTTGTACAAGACCCTTGCCAAAGGTGCGACGGCCCACGACGATGCCGCGGTCGTGGTCCTGAATGGCTCCTGACACAATTTCGGCTGCTGAGGCTGTATAGCTGTCGACAAGTACAATGATCTTGCCCTTGCTGAAAAGTCCGTCGCCACTGGCACGGTATTCGGCACGTTGTGCCCGTCGTCCTTCAGTATAGACGATAAGGTCGCCCTTCTCAAGGAACTCCTCGGCAATGTGTACGGCAGTCTGCAGATAGCCGCCACCGTTCTCCTGCAGGTCGAGCACCAAGGTCTGCATGCCCTGCTCCTTCAGCAGGTGCATCTTTTCACAGAACTCATCGTAGGTAGCCGCACCAAAACTGCCTATGCGGATATAGCCCACACCGTCGCGCAGCATGTAGGCAGCATCGATGGTGTGAACGGGAATCTTGTCACGCACGATGACAAACGACAGCGTGTCGGCAATGCCCCGACGTACCACGCCCAGGCGTACCTTCGTGTCTTTCGGACCACGCAGCCGTTTCATGATTTCCTCTTTGGACATCTTCACACCGGCAATAATGGTGTCGTTGACCTTGACGATACGGTCACCAGCAACGATACCGGCGCGTTCGGAAGGACCGTTGGTGACGGGTTGGATAACCAACAGCGTGTCTTCCACCATATTGAATTGTACGCCAATGCCCTCGAAATTGCCCTGCAGGGGTTCGTTGGCCTCCTTCACCTCCTTGGCCGTCAGGTAGCTGCTGTGGGGGTCGAGTTTCTCGAGCATGCCACGGATGCCGTCCTCGACGAGTTTCACCTCGTTGACGCTGTCGACATAGAGGTTTGAAATGGCCATTTCAGCAATTTGCAACTTGCGCATGGGAGCGTCGTCGCCCAAATTGATGCGCATCTGCGCAAAAGCGCCTATAGAGAGCAGCGACACAACCGCTGCACATAGCATTTTCTTATTCATAGTCATAGTCTTCGGGTTTGTCTTCTTCGATGACGAGGTTGTCAATGATGAAGTTCTGGCGCTCCATCGTGTTCTTACCCATATAGTATTCCAAAAGGCGCTGAACCTGGTCGTTCTTCTGCAGCGTCACCTGCTCCAAACGGATGTCGGGACCGATGAAACCGGCAAATTCTTCGGGTGAAATCTCTCCAAGACCTTTGAATCGGGTAATTTCCGGGTCAGGTCCCAGTTCTTGGATGGCATTGACGCGCTCCTCCTCGCTATAGCAATAACGTGTGATAAAATCGGACTTCTTCTTTTCATCCTCGGCAGCCACCACCTTCTTGTTCTTGATTTTCGTACGACGGTTGCGGACACGGAAGAGGGGTGTCTGCAGCACGTAGACGTGGCCTTTCTTGATGAGCTCTGGGAAGAACTGCAGGAAGAATGTGATGATGAGCAGTCGGATGTGCATGCCGTCGACATCGGCATCGGTGGCTACTATTACCTTATTATAACGTAGGGTGTCCAGACCTTCCTCAATGTCGAGGGCTGCCTGCAGCAGGTTGAACTCCTCGTTCTCGTATACCACCTTCTTGGTCAGTCCGAAGCAGTTCAGGGGCTTGCCTCGCAACGAGAACACAGCCTGCGTATTGACGTCACGGCTCTTGGTGATGCTGCCGCTGGCCGAGTCACCCTCCGTGATGAAGATGCACGACTCCTCCTTGCGCTCGTTCTTGACATCGCTGAAATGAATGCGACAGTCGCGCAATTTACGGTTGTGCAGGTTGGCCTTCTTGGCACGTTCGCGAGCCAGCTTGGTGACGCCGGCCATCGCCTTGCGCTCGCGTTCGCTCTCCTTAACTTTTTGTTCGATGACTTCGGCCACATCGCTGTGGATGTGCAGGTAGTTGTCGACCTGCTGCTTGATGAAGTCGCCCACATATTTGTTGATGGTCTCACCATCCGGTGCCATCAGCGTAGAGCCCAGCTTAATCTTGGTCTGACTCTCGAAGACGGGTTCCTCGACATTGATGGCGATGGCGGCTACAATACCCGTACGGATATCGGCATACTCGTACTTGCCGAAAAACTCCTTGATGGTCTTGGCAATATGTTCCTTGAAGGCACTCTGATGGGTACCGCCCTGTGTGGTATGCTGACCGTTGACGAAAGAGTAGTATTCCTCGCCATACTGGTTGGAGTGCGTAAAAGCAATCTCGATGTCGTCGCCTTTCAGGTGGACAATAGGGTAGAGGGCATCGTTGGTCATGCGGTCCTTCAACAGGTCTTCCAGTCCATGGCGCGACAGGATGCGCCGTCCGTTGTACATGATGGCCAGACCTGTATTCAGGTAGGTGTAGTTGCGCAGCATATTTTCCACGATGTCGTCCTGGAACTTATAGTCCTTGAACAGCTTGGGGTCGGCATCGGGCTCGAAGAAGATGAACGTGCCGTTTTCGTCCTGCGTGTCCTCAGTGGTGTCGCTGACGAGCTTGCCCCGTTCGAAGGCAGCACGGCGCACCTTGCCGTCGCGGAAGCTGGCCACCTCGAAACGCGTACTCAGCGCATTGACGGCCTTGACGCCCACGCCGTTCAGTCCGATACTCTTTTTGAAGGCCTTTGAGTCGTATTTGCCACCAGTATTCAGCACACTGACAGCCTCAATCATCTTTCCCTGCGGAATGCCACGACCATAGTCGCGGACGGTGACGCGCAAGTTGTCCTCGATGTTAATCTCGATACGGTCGCCGGCTTTCATCTTGAACTCGTCGATGGAGTTGTCGATGACCTCCTTCAGCAGCACGTAGATGCCGTCTTCAGGCAGTGAACCGTCACCCAGACGGCCGATGTACATACCCGGTCTCAGCCTGATGTGCTCAGTGCCCGTTAAAGTCTTGATGTTGTCGTCGTCGTAATTGACGTTCTCTTCCAGGATGATGTTCTGTTCTTCGTTCATAAGCTTTTCTTGTAACATCTTCTGCGTTTATGCTGTTCGTTCTCAAGATACTGCCATTGTGCCTGGACAGCGGTGTTGTTCTCCATGTGGACGTGGGTCTCGCCCCATTTGAAGTGGTACTTCTGGTAGATGGGGATGAGGTGGTAGAAGAGCAGGGCGTTGGCACCCTTCGGGCGGTACTCAGGCAACACGCCTACGAGCAGGCAGTCTACAATGTCGGTTTTCTTCAGATAAAGAGCGCGGAAGAGGTGCCACCAGCCGAAAGGCAATAATCGGCCTTTGCGACACTTCTGCAGGGCACGGGTTAGCGACGGGATGCTGATACCCACTCCTACAACCTTGTGGTCGGGCGTGTTCCAGTCCTCTATGACGCAGAGCATGTCCATGGAGAAGAACTTGAAGTACTCGTGTACATATTGGTCTATCTGTCGCTGTGTCATCTGTGAGTAACCGTAAAGGTTGCCAAAGGTTTTGTTCACCACGTCGAGCACCTTCTGACCGTATTGTTCAGGACCAAACACCTGGCTACGCTTTAGTTTCGGACAGTGCAGGTTATAGCGCTTCTCCACCATCTGGGCCACCTTCGAGAACTTCTCCGGCATGTCGCCCTTCGGCACAAATGCCTTGTATTCCACGTAGTCATTGTCTTTCTCATAGCCCGTCATCTGCTCCATCAGCCGCGGATAGTAGTCATAGTTATAGATGGTAGCCATTGTGCCAAGTTGGTCAAAGCCTTTAATGAGCATGCCTTCAGGGTCCATGTCGGTGAAGCCCAACGGGCCGATAATCTCCGTCATGCCCTTCTGACGGCCATATTCCTCGACAGACGACAGTAAGGCACGCAGTACGTCAATGTCGTCAATCAGGTCGAGCCACCCGAAACGTACGGCCTTCCTGTCCCATTGCTCATTGTAGCGATGGTTGATGATAGCTGCCACACGACCTACCAGCCGTCCGTCCTTGAAAGCCATGAAATACTCGGCTTCGCAGAACTCAAAGGCGGCGTTCTTGTCCTTGCTCAAGGTGTTCAACTCGTCGCTATACAAATTGGGTGCATCGTAAGGATTGCCCTTGTAAAGCTCATAGTGAAGATCAATGAAAGCCGTCAGGTCTTTCTTGCTCTCTACTTTCCTAATTTCAACTGTCGACATGTAGTATTCTTTTTAATTAATTTGCAAAGGTAGCAAAAAAGCATGAAACTCCCAAATATTTAACCTATTTTACGGCAAATCAGCAGTTTGTGCTGGCCGTCGGCGAGGGTTGTGGCAAAGATGTAGGTGTCGCCGCCATCGCGCAATTTCAGTTTTTTACGCAGCTGCTCAACGCTCATCGGGAAGTTACGTACAGCAATGTTTGCCGATTCTATCGGGACTAAACTTTCACTAAACTTTTGTTGGAGTTCCTTTAAATTTACTGATGAAATGGCGAGAATCTGGAACTTACGGCCAGGGAATTTTACTATTTTTTCACTCGACACAAACAAATGCGAGTTGGGAGCAATCTGACTGACGCCCAACTGCCGTTCCATTTCAGCAAAGCATCCTGCCTTCATGATGCTGGCGTTTGGTTCGTAGAGGAATGGTGGCAAGTCGGCACCAGATAGGACATTCACGGTTTCTGTAGAGGCAGTACACTTGAAGCAGTCTTCATTATTGACGCAAAAGAGTTGCAGCTCATCTGCCTCCGGATGATTCACTGCCACTAACAATTCCTTGCACTCGTTGTTGACACTGACAATATGTACTTCGTTGACGTGGCCGCCATGCCGGTTGATATCGTCAACGGCCTTGCGCCAGTCGAGCATGGGCGAGAGCTTCAGCAGCAGGCGGTCAGCCTTCTGCATCAGCAGGGGCAGCAATTCCAGCACGTTAGGCGTACAGTCGGCAATGCCATAGGTGCGCCCGCCATGTTCGTTGCGACGGGCCGGGTCCATAAAGATCAGGTTGGCGTGGGGCAGCTGTGGCAGGACGTCTGCGGCAAAACCGCAGACCACTTTGCAGTTGCGGCCCAGCACGCGGAAGTTCTCTTGGGCAATGGTGCAAAGCTGCTCATTCTGTTCGACATAGGTGCATTGATTGAAGCCTTGTGACATCCAGTAGAAATCGACACCAAAACCTCCCGTCAGGTCAACCATACTTTCACCTTTGCCTGTCATCTGAGCCTTATAACGGGCTGTCTGCTCAGAAGAACACTGTTCCATGTTCAGGTGTGGCGGATAAATGATGGCATCCACTGCTGCCCACGACGGTAGCTTCCTGCGTGCCGTCTGTCGCCCGGCTATCTGTTGCAGGGCGACTGTCAGGTCTACTTCCGCATCCTTTGTACCCTGTAAAGCCAGCTTCCGCACGTCGTCATCGGCATGCTGACGAACATACTCCCATGTCTTCTCATTGATTAACATGCTGCAAAAGTAATAAAAAGATAATAGATAAAAGTTAATAGATATGAGTTTTTTGTATAGCGGAAGCAAATTTTTCACTTTTCACTCTTCACTTTTCACTTTATTTTGTACCTTTGCACCGTATTAATACATTATTATTATGAAAATAGCTTTAATCGGCTACGGCAAGATGGGTAAGATGATAGAGCAGATAGCCCTGAGCCGCGGTCATGAGATTGTGAGTATTATCGACATCGACAATCAGGAAGACTTCGACAGCGAGGCCTTCCGCAGTGCAGATGTAGCGATAGAGTTTACGGCACCACAGGCTGCTTACGGCAACTATCTGCGTGCCTTTAAGCACCATGTCAAGGTGGTCAGTGGCAGTACGGGATGGATGAAGGAACATGGCGACGACGTGAAGCGCATGTGTTCCGAAGAAGGACAGACGCTGTTCTGGGCGTCGAACTTCTCTATTGGCGTGGCCATCTTCAGTGCTGTCAACAAGTATCTGGCCAAGATCATGAACCAGTTCCCGCAATACGATGTGGAGATGGAAGAGACGCATCATGTGCATAAACTTGACCATCCCTCAGGTACTGCTATCACCTTGGCAGAGGGTATTCTGGAGAATATCGACCGCAAGGAGTCGTGGGCCGAGGATACTACTGACCCCAAATTGTTGCGCATTGACCATATCCGTCGCGGTGAGGTGGCTGGCATCCATACCATCCGTTATGACTCGGAGGCTGACATTATCACCATCACCCATGATGCCCATTCACGTCAAGGCTTTGCCTTGGGTGCAGTCTTGGCAGCAGAGTTTACCAAAGACCATCAGGGCCTGCTGACAATCTCAGATATGTTTAAATTTTAAAAAAGAATATAAAGGGTCATTAAATTTCCATGTCCGACGCAACTTGCATCCTGTCTGATGGCGTCAAATGCATGAGAATCAAGAAATAACAACCAAAATGGAAAAGAGAGAAAAGAAAAAACTGAACATGAAGGTACAGTGGGCGAAGTTCATCTGCGTATTGGTGCTCTATCTGTTGTTCCTCTATTGGGTAGGTTCATGGTGGGGACTGATCGTCGTGCCTTTTATCTATGATGTGTATATCACAAAAAAGATCAAGTGGCAATGGTGGAAGGAGTCAGAAGGTCCTGTGAAGTTCGTCATGTCGTGGGTCGATGCCCTGGTGTTTGCCCTCGTAGCCGTCTACTTCATCAATCTGTTCTTCTTCCAGAACTACGTCATTCCCTCCTCATCATTGGAGAAGTCGCTGTTGACGGGTGACTACCTGTTCGTCAGCAAGGTGAGCTATGGCCCACGTATTCCAGAGACACCGCTCACGATGCCACTGACACAGCACACCATGCCGCTGTTCCAGTGTAAGTCGTATATTGAGTGGCCCCATTGGGACTACCGTCGCGTGAAGGGTTTGGGTACTATTCAGCAGAACGACATCGTCGTGTTCAACTTCCCTGCCGGCGACACCATCTGCTCGGCCCCACAGTATCAGGCCTACGACTACTATCAGATGTGCTATCAGATTGGTTATCAGACATACCCGCAGCGTCCGAATCCTGATTCGCTGACACAGGAACAGCTGCCACTCTATTTCAACACCATCTATCAGGCTGGCAAGCAGACCATTGCTGCCAATCCGCAGGAGTATGGTCTCATCGATACCCGTCCTACCGACCGCCGCGAGAACTACGTCAAGCGCTGTGTGGGTTTGCCTGGTCAGACGCTGCAAATCAAGAACCGTATCATCTACATCGACGGCAAGGCCAACAAGGAGCCTGACAACGTTCAGTATACCTATCGCGTGAAACTGAAGCAACGGCTGGACGATGACATCATGCAGGAGCTGGGTATCACGATGGAAGACCTGACGAGTCTGAATACGCAGGGTTATATGCCGCTGACCAACCGTGCCGTAGAAGAGTTGCGCAAGCGTAACGATCTGGTGGAAAGCATTGAACTGAATACCGAGGCCAGCGATCTCGACACCTATCCGCTGAACGGTAACATGCATTGGACACGTGACAACTACGGACCTATCTGGATTCCGAAAAAAGGCGAATCCATCGACCTGACGCTGAAGAACCTGCCCGTCTACGAGCGCCCCATCCGTACCTATGAAGGTAATAAACTGGAGGTGAAGGACGGCAAGATATACATCAACGACCAGGAGACCACGAAGTACACGTTCAAGATGGACTACTACTGGATGCAGGGTGACAACCGCCACAACTCGCTCGACTCACGCTATTGGGGTTTTGTGCCTGAAGACCATATTGTGGGTAAGCCCATCTTCATCTGGTGGAGTTCCGATCCTGACCGCGGAGGTTTCTCTGGTATCCGTTGGAACCGCTTGTTCCGTTTTGTGGACAACATAAAGTAGAATTAAGAATTTAGAATTAAGAGGTGTCGGCTTTGCCGAGTAGGAATTAAGAAGTAAGAGGTAGGAAGTATGGCTGGTTGGCTAAAGTACGTAATTGCATTTGCATCAGCATTCGTTGTGATGCTGCTGGTACGTACTTTAGCCATTTCCATACATGGCGTCCTCGGCGACGGACTCAGTCCATTATACAAGAATGGTGACCGCCTGCTCATTAATCGCTGCAGCTATGGGCTGCGTATCGCCGGCAATGGTTTGCTCCCATATAGTAGGCTGTGGCGTCAGCCTGTCAAGAAAGGCGACGTTGTCGTTTTTACTGTTCCCAATGATTCCGTCGATGGCATATTCATTGCCCGCTGTACTGCCGTTCCTGGCGACACCGTCCTTACTATCAACGGCCAGATGACAGTTCCAGGTTTAGTCAATTGTGCCAAGACCGACTACTACTGGCTCTCAGCCATCAACCAACAGAATCCTATCGACTCACGTTATCTGGGATTCATTCCTGAGAGCGACATCATCGGACGCGTTGTTACCGTGCTTTACAACACCCGTCACCTATTACCCTAACGCTTGTCATTCCCATGCCTACTGCCCTCCTGCAGACCACCTACTTCGGACCTATCCAGTGGTATCAGAAGCTCTATCGCTACGACCACTGTCTGATAGAACAGCACGACTCTTTCCAGAAGCAGACCTATCGCAACCGCTGCGTTATCGCTACGGCTAACGGCATACAAGCACTCACCGTACCAGTGGAGCACTCACTTCTCACATCAAACCACCCACCTTTGGTCAAAGACCTTCGCATCAGCGACCACAACCAATGGCGGCGTGTCCATTGGAATGCCCTGCAGAGTGCCTATAGCGAGAGTCCTTTCTTTGACTATTATGCTGATGACATCCGCCCTTTTTTTGAACGTAAATACATCTTTTTGCTCGATTTCAACGAAGAAATCCGTCAAAGGTTGTGCGAACTCATCGACATTCAGCCCAACGTCAGTTATACTGTAGACTTCAGCCATCAGCCATCAGCCATCATTGATTTCCGCGAAGTCATTAACGCTAAGCATCCCCTGCCTGACACCGACTTTGAGCCCAAAAGATATTGGCAGGTCTTCCAGCACAAGCATGGTTTCCTGCCAAATCTCTCCATTCTCGACCTCCTTTTCTGTATGGGGCCGGAATCAGTGTTTTATCTGTAACGTTATCATACCCGAAAACGGATGTAGGCACGGTCGTCGAACGAGTTGTTGCCTGCAGCGAAGGCTTTCGTGGCCTTGAACTGGCCAATGTTCAGTGGGTCGTGGGTACGTTGCCACGCCAACCGCTCTTCCGATGCAGCGAGGGTAGGTTCAAGGAAGGGATAGCCGTCGCTGGCAAGCACCACTTCCCAAGGTTGGAAGTCGAGGGTGATGATACGCACGCATTGTTGGGGAATGGGGAATCCGTCAATGACGGCATACTTCTTGTTCTGTTGCTGCATGGTTTCTAGCATGTGAGGGATGATAGCTTCGCGTGCCGTATCGTGTTCCAGGAACTGCTCCTTTGGCATGTTGCTACCGTTGATGATGACGGCACGTTGCTCAGCCAATTCCTGCTCGTAAGGCTTGGGATTGTCAAAGAACGTGAAGCTTCCTGCTTCCATCTCATCATTTCCAACCAGACACTGACAGTCGCCAATCATCCAAATCTCACGGTTTAGTCGGCTATAGACGATGGCCGATGCTGTAAGCCGCTCCTCAGGGTGCTCTGCCAGTCGCAACATGTCGCGTCGGCTGTAGTGGCGGGCAATGGCGCTGGTCACACCGTTGCAGAACTGTCGGCACGTCAGGTTGCCCTTGGCCTTTCGGATGTAACGGTTGACAAGTTGCATGCAGTAGCGTCCGTTGCTGCGGAAGAGGCTGAAGCGCCGGTCGGTCTTCGACGTAGAGCCGTCGATGACGGCAATATAGTCTTTAGTGACGACAATGCCGTCCTCACACTTTTTCGTGGGGTTCTTTGCCACAATGCTTTGTTCTATAATCTGCATAGTTGTTCAGTCAGTTCAATAGCGAGGGCAAAGATACAAACTTTACTTCAGACTCCCAAATGTTTTCTGCGTTTTCTATTTTTATCTCACTATCATGCTGTTATCAGCAAAAAAATGTGTATCTTTGCCGGCGATATGCATACAAAACGAAAACTACTACTCTACTTATTGACCTCTATGGTTATCCCCATGATGGCTGCTTCCGGCCAGTGGCATAGCCCTGCAACGGGGAAAATGCTTACCTATAAAACAACGTCTGCCACAGGTGCGGCAGCCACGGATTTTAACGGGAAGGCGATGACTGTTGTCTATCTGGAAAACCTTAGCATTCCCAAAATTGGCCAGAACAGCATTGCCGACGATGTGGCGTGGCTACTCAGTCAGGGCTGGCAGGTGATAGAACTGGACTATGAAAACGACGTGAATGCCGTTTCACCTACGCTGAACACAGACATCATAGCCATTAACAACAGCCTGAAAAACGGTAAGTTCTGCGGACGAGACTGCTCACCCTGCCGTTCTTACATCCTGATGGAGGGTTACCGCATCAATCGCGACATACCTTATTATCATGATGATCCCACCGTCTACAATTACCCTGATGTCTACAAAGACGGTGAAGGCGACTGGCTTTATCTCGACCTGGTCTATCCAGCCAGTCCGTCGACAAGTGTTCCCGTCGTGGTGACCTTCTCGTATAGTAACAGCTATGCCACTAATTCGGGCGGCAAGCTGACGGATGCCAACAAGCACAAACGCATGTATCTGCCCTACTTTTGGGGAGCCTTCAATGACAGTTTCGTTGAGGGTGCATCGGCTGTCGGCTTTGCCTGGGCTGTATGTGACCATCCCAAATACTGTGACTGGGGTCAGGGTCGCTATACAGGGGGAGGTAATAAGAGTCTCGGGGCTATCGAGGTGAACCCAGATGCTGCCCGTAAAGTGAAATCAGCTATTCGTACCATACGTGGCGAGGGACATGAATTGGGACTGAACGGTGATGTGGCTGTAACGGGCTTCTCACGTGGTTCGACGGCTGCCGCACTGGCCGTAGGCGACGGTTATGTCGAGGCCTACGAGGATGTTACGCGAGGCCGTTTTGCAGAAGAAAGCAGTCTGGTACAGTGTGCACTCCTTGGTCCAGGCATGTTTGACTATGAGCACGCCTTGCCTTCCTCGGCCGAATACACGAGAATGAAGGCTTTTGTGACAGCTAATCCGGAATGCCCATGGACGATGCAGGGAGCGCTGGCTACCATCGAGACCGATGCCTCGGCACCAACGCTGTTCTTTCACAATACCGATGACTACTACAAGGACAACAACCATAACCCACAGGGTCTCTATGCCACGCAGGCCACCCTGATGAGGGCTCGCCTGGATGCCGTTGGAGTCCCTACGGAAGTGCTTAGCGACTACAGCAGTGGGCATGCCGTACCCCAGTCAACGGCCACCCTACAGAGTATGTATGACTTTTTGACGACATACATCACCAGTCCAATCTCTACAGGCATTTATCACTTCAGCAGTCGAGACAACGGCACTTACCCGTCGTCCTCGTCACCCTCTTATAACCTGATGGGGTTAAGGGTCAGGGCTGGCTATAAAGGGATCGTCATTCAGTCTGGTAGAAAGCTGATAAACCCCTGATTCTTCCCTCACTTAACCACAAACTTGTCCCAAAGGTGAGTTTGTTCACGTTTGGAAGAATTCAAGCGAGCTTGATACTTCTCTCACTTAACCACAAATTTACGGCCATTGCGGATGTAGATACCAGGCTGCAAGGGACCTTCGACAACGATACCCGTGAGGGTGTAAGTGCGGTCGTCATAGACGCGTTCGGCAGCCATCTGCTCTATACCTGTGGGATTGGCTACGGTGATACTCATGTTTGACAGCTCCAGATAGTAGTTGATGGTAACTTGACCGCTCTTGGTGGAGCTGACGTAGTTTGACGCGAAAATGACCTCTGTGGCATTGCCTGTCCATACATTGTTGTCGATTTCACCGACAGATGAGACCAAATACTTTTTGTCGTGGTTATTACCCGGAATGGTAAACTCAACTTTGACCAACTCGTTGTTGTGGGCATTGAGGGTCAGCGTGTTGTAGTTGTATAGACGGATTTCGTTCTCGTCGGCATACAGGCATTTACCCTCCATGCCATAGTTGAAGGTTATTGTGACGCCGTTTTGCTCGATCGACAAAGGAGTACGCTCCCAGAAGTCGCGGAAGTTCTCCGTATCCGTACCACTCCAGTCGACACCAAAGGTGGCGTTGTTGAGTACGACGTCACAGTTGTCGGACGTCGGCTCTTCAGTCATCTCACCGCCATAGTCGAAGGGTACTTCTTGCTTGTCGCCCCAGATATAGTCCTCCAAACCTTCGTAGTCGACAAACGGGTTGCGGTTGCCCTGCAGTTGCCAGATGACCTCATTACGGGCACGTTCCTTATCGCTGACGGGATCATTTTTAGCCCATTTCATCAGCATGTCGATAGCCCATGGGGCAAAAGGTTCGGCGGCATCCTCGCTACCCAAGTCGAACATGTCGCTGGTCCATGTGCCACAATGGTTTTCAGACAGCAGGCCTATTTCGCCGGTTTTTTTCTTGTCGGCATCGCGGACTGGCACCCAGGAGAAATAACCAGGTTCGTAGCAGGTAGCCATGTAGAAGTAGATGCGTGCCAGGTCACCCTTGTACTCGTCGTTGGGCTCGAAGACACGTGTCTTGGTGGGGTTTGCCACCTGCTCGGCCCATTCCGGCGTGGAGCAACCCCCTTGCTTGCTCTTCTTCGAGAAACCGCCCTCCGACTCCCAGTCGGCTTGTCCTTCGGCCACCTCAGCATAGCAGAGGTCACTGCGGTTGTTGTTGCATACGGCATCGGTGGGAATGACATGCACAATGTCAGAATACATGGGACGCACGTCCTGATAGGTCTTGCTGCCACTGGCGGGGGCGTCAGTAGGGTTGAACCACTTCTTAGGCATCGAGTGTTCTCGCTGAATGCCCTTGACACCCTCCGTGTTGCCGGCACCTGTGCCGTGCGGATAGGTATAGAGTGGATAGCGCGAGATGTTGGAGTACATGTCCCAAATAATGTCCTGTCCATCGATATTCCTGGGGTCGGAGATGTTGTAAGCATACCACAGTGAGTCGTAATGGATGACGCTGGGATTCTTGATAATCTGGAACAGGGCCGACTTCAGCTCGGCACCAGTCTTGCCATGTGCATTCCTATAGTATGTTGCCGTAGGTTGGGCCATCGCAGAGATGCTGAGGCAAGTAACGATGATAGTTGATAGTAAAGTTTTATTCATAGCCATCAAGTTTTAGTTATACTTTTTTATATTAATGCAAGGGGAGACCATGCTCCCCCTGCACATGAGATTAGGGCTGTTTGCCGATGTAGGCCAGAATACCACCGTCGACATACAGCACGTGGCCGTTGACGGCATCGGAGGCATGGGAGGCCAGGAAGACGGCAGGACCGCCGAGTTCCTCTGGATTAAGCCAGCGACCGGCAGGGGTCTTGGCGCAGATAAACGAGTCGAATGGATGGCGGCTGCCGTCGGGCTGCGGCTCGCGGAGAGGAGCGGTCTGCGGTGTGGCGATATAGCCTGGACCAATGGCGTTGCACTGGATGTTGTAGCCACCGTACTCTGAACAGATATTACGGGTGAGCATCTTCAGACCACCCTTGGCAGCAGCGTAGGCGCTGACAGTCTCACGTCCCAGTTCGGACATCATGGAGCAAATGTTGATAATCTTACCCTCGCGGCGCTCTATCATCTCGGGAATGACGGCCTTGGTCATGATGAACGGTCCTACGAGGTCGATATCGATGACCTGCTGGAATTCTGCGCGTGACATCTCGTGCATAGGAATACGCTTGATGATGCCAGCATTGTTGACCAGAATGTCGATATGTCCCAGTTCGCGGCGGATGTCGGCCACCATTTTCTGCACGTCGTCTTCGTTGGTGACGTCGCAGATGTAGCCATGAGCCTTGATACCCTTGGCTTTATAGTCGGCCAGTGCCTTGTCCATGTGTTCCTGTCCACGACAGTTGAATGCAATTTCTGCACCAGCGTTAGCCAGTGCCTCGGCCATGGCAAAACCGATGCCATAGGCAGCACCAGTCACCAGCGCCACCTTGCCTTCCAATGAAAATAGATTAGTCATCATAATTTCGTTTGTTTTTAATCCTTTAAATATTTAGTTGTTGAATCACTTGTTCTTTCTATTCTTTTAGTATTCGAACGACGAGCCGCCCAGGAACTCACGCAACAGTGAGGTGGGGGGTATCTGATCTTCGGGAATGGGGCGGATGTATCGCAGGAACTTACGCAGGCGGTAGGCCTCGGCATGTTCCACGCAATTCTCGGGTACTTGCTCCAACAGCGGCTCGGCCTGCTGCTTGATGACAGCCAGCTCGAACAGCATGGCGGAGTTGAACATGGCGTCGGCATTCTCCTGGAAGGGGAATATCCAGCGGTTTTCGCCATTGCGTACGCTGGGCCAGCGACGAATGGTCTCCTGTGCTGAGACGCCACGATACTTATGGTCACGGATAATACGGCGCAGCAGACGATTGTCGGTGGTCGGTATGTAGTTGTGGTTGTCGAGCAGGATGGTGGTCAGTGCCGAGGCATAGACGCGGAATATCTGCTCGTCGGGGATCTGCGATGTCAGTTCTGGGTTCAGGGCGTGGATGCCTTCCACAACGAGTATCTCCTTACCGTGCAGCTGCAGTTTCTTGCCGCTCCACTCGCTCTTACCTTTCTGGAAATTGTAACGCGGCAATTCCACCTCCTCGCCACGGAAGAGGGCATTCATCTGTTCGTTGAGCAGAGGTATATTGAGGGCGTGGAGATGCTCGAAGTCGTAATCGCCATCGGCATCGCGTGGTGTCTGTTCACGATCAAGGAAGTAGTCGTCAAGCGAGATGCCGATAGGTTTTAGACCGTTAACAGCTAACTGTACAGAGAGACGCTTGCATGTCGTGGTCTTACCGCTGCTGCTTGGACCGGCAATAAGCACCATCTTGATGGTCTTGCGTGAGGCTATCTCATCGGCAATCTGCGCAATCTTCTTTTCCTGAAGGGCTTCGCTGATCTGAATGAGTTGGTTGGTATAGCCTTTGGCAATAGCATCGTTCAGGTCGCCGACGGTACGCATGCCCAGGATGTCCTGCCAGCGATGGTGCTCTTTGAAGATTTCGAACATCTTGTCCTGACGGATGTAGGGCCCCAGTTTCGAGGGCTCTTCCTGTGATGGAATGCGTAGCAGCATGCCATCATAGTACGGTTCCAGGCCAAAGAGGTGGAGCTGTGACGTGTTGGTGAGCAGTGAACCGTAGTAGTAGTCAACATAACCTTCTATGTCGTAATAGGTGGTATAGAGCGAACCAGAACCCTCCAAGAGTTTGACTTTTGAGAAGGAACGCGACTCACGGAACATGCGGATGGCTTCTTCCGTAGTGGTCTCGTGACGATGAATAGGTACTGCGGCATCGATAATCTGCTGCATGCGCCCACGGAGGGCGTGGACATCGTCAGGAGTAATCAGGTGGTTGTTGCGAACATCGACGTAATAGCCGTTTGATACAGGAATGTCGATGACCACCGTGCAGTCGGGCCACAGGTCGTGGGCGGCCTTGTTGAGTACGAAGAACAGTGTCCTTGTGTAGGCTCTGATGGCCGAAGAGTTGTGCAGGTCGAGAAACTCGATGTCCTTCGGTTTATACACGCGATAGTGCATGCCTTCTACCTTGTTGTTAACACGCGCGCTGATAGGTCCGTACTCCATTTGAAGGCCGGAAAGCGAAAAAATTTCAGAAAGATTGCTTCCGATGCTGATATTTAGAGTTTTTTTATTATTTTTGCAACGGATTTTGATTTGCTGTTCCATAGACGAATAGTTTATTGGGGGCAAAGTTACAAAATAAAAGTGAAAAGTGAAGAGTGAAAAGTGAAAAATTTGCTTTCGCTTAACATAAAATCGTAAAAAAGTTAATAATATGTCGATTTGGGTAATTTTTAAACTTTTAGGCTCGCTGGCTCTGCTGATGTTCGGTATGAAGTCGATGAGTGAGGCTTTGCAGAAAATGGCTGGTCCGCAGTTGCGTCATGTCCTTGGTGCTATGACAACCAACCGTTTTACAGGACTTTTGACAGGTACTATTGTTACCGCTTCCGTACAGTCATCAACAGCTACCACGGTCATGACGGTATCGTTTGTCAACGCAGGACTGTTGACACTGGCACAAGCCATTTCAGTCATTATGGGTGCCAACATCGGTACGACGTTGACGGCATGGATCATGGCATTGGGTACGACCATTGATATCAGCATGGCTGTCTACCCAGGGTTCTTTATCGGTATCATTCTGATTTATCTTAAAAAACACCGATATATTGGCGACTTTTTGTTTGGTTTGGCATTCCTTCTCTTGGGTCTGACCACCCTGAAGACCACAGGAACGGCCATGGACTTAGGTCATAATCCTGATGTCACCGCCTTCTTTCAGTCCTTCGACCCAGACTCGTTTATCACGACATTGGTGTTCCTGCTGTTGGGTGGTATCATGACTTTCTGTGTACAGTCGAGTGCTGCCGTGATGGCTATCACCATGCTGTTGTGTTCTACGGGTGCCATGCCCATCTATCAAGGTATTGCCTTAGTGCTTGGCGAGAATATTGGTACGACCATCACTTCAAACCTGGCAGCGCTGTCGGCCAATACGCAGGCTCGTCGTGCTGCTTTAGCCCACATGTTCTTCAATGTGTTTGGAGTCATCTGGATTCTGTTTATCTTCCATTGGTTCATTGACGGCGTCATCTGGCTGGTGGACTATATTGGCAATGGTCTGGGTAAGAACATGGCCGCAATGGATTCCAAGGAGAAACTGAACTTCGTGCTGGCTGCCTTCCACTCCTGTTTCAATGTCATCAATGCAGGCATACTCATCTGGTTCATTCCCCAGATAGAGAAATTCGTCTGTTGGGTTATTGCCCAGAAAAAGACAGACGAGGAGGAAGACTTCCGTCTGCACTTCATTACTGCCGGCTTCATGAAGACACCTGAGCTTTCGGTGCTTGAGGCACAAAAGGAAATACGCTCCTTCTCTGAGCGTATGCACAGGATGTTTAACATGGTACAGGAACTGGTGGATTTGTCGAGCAGCAGCCTGAACAAAAAAGAAAGCAAGGTCACAGAAGTCAACAAACTCTACTCACGTATCGAGAAATACGAGAGTATCTCTGATAATATGGAACTGGAGATAGCCCAATATCTGGAGAGTGTCAGCGATGCTCACCTTTCTGATGATACGAAGGGTAAGATACGTGCTATGTTGCGTGAAATCAGTGAGTTGGAGTCTATTGGCGATGCCTGCTACAACATGGCACGTACCATTAACCGCAAGTTTGCAGCCAAACAGGATCACTTCACTGACTCGCAATACAGCCATCTGCACCAGATGATGGGTCTTGTTGACCAGTCCCTTGTCCAGATGAACGCCTTGATGGGTGGGCGCAAGGAGGCTTATAATGTTAATCGTACCTTTAATATCGAAAACGAGATTAACAACTATCGCAACCAGTTGAAGTCACAGAATATCATCGACATCAACAACCATCAGTACACCTATGCTGAAGGTACCATTTATATGGACCTCATCAACGAATGTGAGAAGGTTGGCGACTACGTTGTGAATGTCGTGGAAGCCCGAATGGGTACTCGTCAAAAGGACGCATAAAAGAAAAAAAGAAAAAAAAGGTCTAAAATGAATGTGGTTTAGGAAATTTTTATTAATTTTGCAGCATAAACAAATTAATATTGATAACTATGCGTAGAATTCTATTATTAACCGCCATGATGTTGACGTATACGTTGACGATGATGGCACAGATTACCAACTCTGCGTTAAGCGGAAAAGTAACTATGCAGGACACCAAGGAAGAAGTGATTGGCGCTACTATTCAGGCTATTCACGACCCCTCTGGTACCAAGTATGCAGCCATTACCAACGTGGATGGACGCTTTAACATTCAGGGTATGCGTAATGGTGGACCGTACACCATATCGGTGAGCTACATCGGTTATGAGACCAAGACTTTCAAGGACATCTACCTGCAGTTGGGTGAAACTTACAACCTGAATGTATTGCTCTCTGAGGATGCCAACGAGCTGGCTGAGGTCGTTGTCAGCGGTAAGGCATCGAAGTTTGCAGGAGAGAAGATGGGTGCCTCTACAAACATCAACAACCGGACTATTCAGGAGATTCCTACCGTCAGCCGCAGCATTACCGACATTACAAAGTTGTCGCCCTACGCCAACGGCATGAGTTTTGCTGGTGCCAACGGCCGTATGACCAACTTCACGCTCGATGGTGCCAACCTGAACAATAACTTCGGACTGAGCTCAGGGCTTCCTGGCGGTGGCACCCCGGTTTCACTTGATGCCATCGAGGAAATTCAGGTGGTGATTACGCCGTTTGATGTTCGTCAGACCAACTTCATTGGTGGTGGTATCAATGCCATTACCAAGGCAGGTACCAATACCTTCAAGGGTACGGCATATGTCTATCATACCAATGAGAATATGCACGGCAATCGTGTCGACAATCAGGAACTGGCAGCACGTACGGAAGACCGCAAGACGACTTATGGCTTCACGTTGGGAGGCCCTATTATCAAGAATAAACTGTTCTTCTTCGCTAACTTTGAGAAGGCTATCATTCCTACCACCGTCACCAAGTGGCGTGGTTCTGAGGATGGCGTCGCCGACCCCAAAAACAGTATTTCGCGAACCAAGAACAGCGACCTGGAGACTATTTCGAACTTTGTTCGCAGCCGCTATGGTTACGAAACTGGTTCATGGACGGACTTCCCCGCTGACGAGGACAACATCAAGTATCTGGCTCGTATAGACTGGAATATCACCGATGCTCACCATCTGGCAGTTCGTTTCAATCATACCAAGAACACTCAGTGGAATGCCCCCAGTCCCACGTCAAATGACTTCGGTAAGTCGTGGAACTACAGCACCGAGGGTCACTTCTCGCAGACCTCAATGGGTTATTCCAATACGTTCTACAAGGCTGAGAAGAAAGCTACAACATGGTCTGTCAACTTGAACAGCCGCTTTAGCCAGAAGTTCAACAACGAGCTGTTGTTCACCTACTCAGACGTTGACGACCCCATCCGTGACAGCAACTCTTCAGCCTTCCCATGGGTACAGATTCTGGAACCTAACGCCAATGGCGAATTGCGTCCCTATATCTCATTGGGTTATGAGCTCTTCACATGGAAGAACAGTGTGAAGAACAAAACGACCACCATCACCGATAATGCCACATTCTATCTGGGTGCCCACAAGGTGATGGCCGGCCTGAGCTTCGAGCATCAGTATGCGCTGAACTCTTACAACCGTAATGGTACGGGTGCATATCTTTATAACAGTATGCAGGACTTTATGGACGGTGCCGCTCCCGCAGCTGTAGCCCTCACATGGGGTTACAACGGCAACGACGATCCTAAGGACAAGGTGGCCTTCAACCAGTTCGGCCTCTATCTGCAGGACGAGTGGAACGTCAATGAGAAGCTGAAGCTGACTTATGGCATCCGCTTCGATGACCTTGTATTCAACAACGACGACCTGATGGCCAATGATCAGATTGATGCCCTCGACTTCGAAGGACGCAGCCTGACCACTGGCAAGTGGCCCAAGAGTCGTGTTCAGATTTCTCCGCGTATTGGTTTTACTTGGGACGTCCTTGGTGACAAGTCGCTGAAGGTGCGTGGTGGTACGGGTCTCTTTGCAGGCCGTCTGCCGCTGGTATTCTTCACCAATATGCCTGGTAACACCGGTATGTCAAAGTATCAGTTCCGCAGTGATCGCAGTAAGTACACTGCTGCGGTGTTGGAAGCTTTCCAGGGTGGTATGATTACCGACAGGAACGAGATGCGCGACCTTATTGCCAGTGTTGATCCTGACGCCAAGACCACAAAGACGCCGTCAGAGGGTACCCTTCCCAGCACTATTGCTGCTGTCGATCCTAACTTCAAGATGCCACAGGTCTGGAAGTCAAGCATTGCCGTTGACTATAACCTGCCTACACCATTCCCTGCATCTTTAACAGGTGAGTTCACTTATACGAAGCAATTGCAGGACGTGATGATTGAGAACTGGGATGTCAAGGGCGACAATTCGTCATGGGCACGTATGACAGGTGCAGACAATCGTCTAATTTACCCCAGCGACTATCGTATCAACAATAGAGATACCTACGTGCTGACCAATACTACCAAGGGTTATGGCTGGACGGCTAATGTGACCCTGAATGCTGAGCCTGTTGAACACTTGAATATCATGGCCAGCTACACGCATACGGTCAACAAAAACATCTCTGCCCTGCCTGGTTCGAATGCCAGCTCTGTGGTCAATGCCATCTATTCGGTCAACGGACCGCGCTTCGCTACCCTGCAGCCTTCAAGCTTCGTTGTTCCTGACAGAGTAATTGGCAGCATTACCTATCGTGCCAAGTATGACACCTATACCCTGTTCTACGAAGGCTACCGTCCTACGGGCTATAGCTTTTACTACAGCAACGACGTCAACGGCGACGGTCTGGTTAACGATCTGATGTACATTCCTCGCAATGACTCTGAAATCCAGTTTGCCACCGATGACGACCGCATTGCTTTCTGGAAGTTTGTCGAGCAGGATGACTATCTGAAGAATCACCGTGGAGAGTATGCTGAAGCTTATGCCGCACACCCGCCCTTCGTACACCGTTTCGACTTCCGTTGGGCTCACGATTTCAACCTCAAGGTAGGTAACACGATGCACAAGCTGCAGCTCTCTGCCGACTTCCAGAATATCGGCAACCTGTTTAGCTCGCGTTGGGGTGTTGAGAAGAACATGGGTGCAACGGCCAATGGTGGTCAGATTCTGCGTCTGAAGAATCCTACCGAAGTTAAGAATGGTGCTGCTCCCATCTATGTGATGAATAGCAATACCGACGGCACGCCCATCGTTAAGACCTGGGACTACAACCACAGCTATGGTCAGTGCTGGCGTCTGCAAGTGGGTGTGAAATACTACTTCAACTAATTCGCATTATTCTGTCAAGGACTATATAACGATGCCTCGTCAAAACATTGACGAGGCATCGTTTTTTTCTTCGCGCGTACCTTATTATATTAATTATAGGTGATAAATAGCAAAAAAATATTAATTATGTTCGTGTTCTGATGCATAACGTGTAGTTTTTACGTACCTTTGCACGTCTATATATGTGTCAATCATTTTTTAAACTAACAATAATATGAAACTAAAGAGATTGTTTGTGGCTGCGTTCACATTGTTGTGCTCAGCAGTCATGGTGGCTCAGGAAATGCAGATGCCGCCGATTCCCGTTGACCCTGCCGTACGTATTGGTAAGCTTGACAACGGACTAACTTATTACATCCGCCACAACGAATATCCCGAACATGTGGCTAACTTCTACATTGCTCAGCGCGTAGGCTCCATCAACGAGGATGACAGTCAGCGCGGTCTTGCACACTTCCTTGAGCACATGGCCTTCAATGGCTCTGAGCACTTTAAAGGAAATGGCATCATCGAATTCACCCGTTCACTGGGCGTTGAGTTCGGTAGCGACCTGAATGCTTATACCAGCATTGACCAGACCGTCTATCGTGTCTGCGACGTACCCTCCAAGCGCGCCACAGCCCTTGATTCCTGTCTGCTCATCCTGAAAGACTGGAGTAATGGTTTGTTGCTCGAGCCTGAGGAAATTGACAAGGAGCGTGACGTGGTACACAACGAATGGCGTCTGGGCGAAGGCCCCAGCCAGCGCATGATTACCCGTTCTCTGCCCCAGATGTATCCTGGCTCAAAGTACGGCGAGCGCATGCCTATCGGTCTGATGAGCGTCATCGACAGCTTCAAGCCTCAGACCCTGCGTGCTTACTATCAGAAGTGGTATCGTCCTGACAATCAGGCTATCATCGTGGTTGGTGACATTGATGTCGACCACATGGAAGCCAAGATAAAGGAACTGTTCGGTGGCATCAAGGTAGATCCCAATGCACCGAAGGTTGTTGCCGAGGCTGTTCCCGACAACGAGAATGCTATCTATATTTTCGACAAGGATAAGGAGATGCAGATGAGCCAGATCATCATGATGATGAAGCATGACGCTACTCCCGACGAGGAGAAGAGTACGATGGCTTATCTCATTGAGGACTATGTGAAGCGCGTCATCTCGCAGATGTTTAACCAGCGTCTGAGCGAAATGACACAAGAGGAGAGCTGTCCCTTCTTCCAGGGTATGGCTGACGACGGACAGTATATGCTCTCCAAGACCAAGGATTGCTTTGAGATTATCGGTATCCCCAAGGAGGGTAAGGATATGGAGACACTGCAGGCCTTGTATCGTGAAGCCCGCCGCGCTCTTGAGTTTGGCTTTACCGCTACGGAATACGAGCGTGCCAAGGCTGACTACCTGAGTGGCCTGGAGAAGCAGTACACCAACCGCGACAAGCGTAAGAATGCTGAATTCGGCAACGACTATCGCGACCACTACCTGAGCAACGAACCCATTCCACCTCTGGATGTGCTGTATCAGACCATGCAGATGCTGGCTCCGAACATCCCCGTTGAGGCCATCAACCAGGCTCTGCCCGAGTTAATCAGCGCCACTGACCGCAACCTCGTTGTGATGGAATGGGCTCAGGAAGCTGACGGTAAGACCTATCCTACCGAGAAGGATATGGCTGCTGCCATCGCTGCTGCCCGTGCTGAGAAGATTGAGGCTTATGTCGACAATGTCAAGGACGAGCCTCTGGTAGATGTCACCCAGATTAAGGCCGGTAAGATTCTCTCTGAGAGCGAGAACACTACCTTCGGCTATAAGGAACTGAAGCTTTCGAACGGTGCTACCGCCATTTTGAAGAAGACAGATTTCAAGGATGATGAAGTACAGATGCAGGCCTTTGCCAAGGGTGGTAAGTCTATGTTCGGTGCTGCCGACTACACCAACCTGAAGGTCTTTGACCAGGTGATTGGTATGAGTGGTCTTGGCAACTTCTCAAGCAACGAGCTGCAGAAAGCTCTCGCCGGTAAGGAGTGTAATGCCGACGCTACACTGGGCAATACCCGTCAGTATGTTACCGCACACTCTACACCGAAGGACCTCGAGACCATGTTCCAGATGCAGTATCTCTACTTCACGAGCATCAACAAGGATGAGAAGCAGTATCAGAACTTGCTGACCGCCCTCGATATGGCCTTGAAGAACAAGTCGCTGAATCCTGACGCCGTCTTCTCTGACTCATTGGCTACCACCCTGTATGCCTATAACCCCCGCTATACGCAGATAGACGTGAAGGACCTGAAGGATATCAACTACGACCGCATCCTCGAGATGGCCAAGGACCGCTTCAAGAATGCCGGACAGTTTACCTTCGTCTTCACTGGTAACTTTGACGAGCAGGCCATTCGTCCGCTCATCGAGCAGTATGTGGCTTCACTGCCTTCTACCGGTGCCCAGCCCGACGACTTCAACGAGATTCTGACCCTTGCCAAGGGTGAGGTTGTCAACAAGTTCACCGTCAAGACCGAGTCACCCAAGGCCACTGCTCTGGAGTATTGGTATGCTGACATGCCTTACACCCTTGAGAACAATGTCAAGATTGATGCCGTTGGTCAAATCCTGTCGATGATCTATCTGAAGACCATCCGTGAGGACGAGAGTGCTGCCTACTCTTGCGGTGCCGGTGGCGGCTTCAACCTCAGCACCCGTCAGCCTAAGGCTATGTTGCAGGCTTACTGCCCCATGAATCCTGACAAGCAGGAGCTGGCAGTCCGTCTGCTCCACGAGGGTATTGCCAACATGCAGAAGGCTGTTGACGCCGACCAGCTGGCCAAGGTGAAGGAGTACATGCTGAAGCAGATTGATGTTGACGCCAAGAAGAACAACTATTGGATCAACACCATCACTACTTGGAAGGATTATGGCATCGATATGTACACCGACTATAAGAAGACTGTTGAGTCGCTGACCGTTGACAGCGTTCGCGACTTCCTCAACGAGGTTCTGAAGAGCGGTAACCACATCGAGGTCATCATGCTGCCCGAGGCAAAGTGAATAGTGAAATAGGTGCTTCCGCACTTAAATAATAAATAGTAAAACGTAAATAACTGTGAGTTATTTCTTTTCATCTGAATCAGTATCGGAAGGCCATCCCGATAAAGTGGCCGACCAGATAAGTGATGCGATACTCGACCAGTTTCTGGCATACGACTCGAAGGCCCGCGTGGCCTGCGAGTCGTTTGTCACCACGGGTCAGGTCGTCATAATGGGCGAAGTGCGCAGTGAGGTGTATATCGACCTGCAGACCATTGCCCGTAATACCATTAAGAAGATAGGCTATACCAAGGCCGAATACCAGTTCGACGGCAACTCGTGCGGTATTCTCACTGCCATTCACGAGCAGAGCGAGGATATCAACCGTGGCGTTGACAACGGCGACGAAGATGAGCAAGGTGCCGGCGATCAGGGTATGATGTTCGGCTATGCCATCAACGAGACGGAGAATTTGATGCCTGTCTCCCTCGACTTGGCACACCTCATTATGCGCACCCTGGCTGACGTCCGCAAGGAAGGCAAGGTGATGACCTATCTGCGTCCTGACTCGAAGAGCCAGGTTACCATTCAGTACAGTGATGCTGGTATTCCTGAGCGTATTGATACCATCGTGGTGTCAACCCAACACGACGAGTTTGACAGCAACGACGAGCGCATGCTGGCACGTATTCGCGAAGATGTCATTAACATTCTCATACCGCGTGTGAAGGCACAGATTCATTCTCCGAAGGTGTTGGCACTTTTTGGTGACGATATCAAATATTATGTCAACCCCACGGGTAAGTTCGTCATTGGCGGACCTCATGGCGACACGGGTCTCACCGGCCGCAAGATCATCGTTGACACCTATGGTGGCAAGGGTGCTCACGGCGGTGGTGCCTTCTCGGGCAAGGACTCATCGAAGGTTGACCGCTCAGCAGCCTATGCAGCCCGTCATATTGCCAAGAATATGGTGGCAGCCGGTGTTGCCGACGAGATGCTCGTTCAGGTGAGCTATGCCATCGGTGTTGCCAAGCCCATGAATATCTACGTCAACACCTACGGTCGTTCTCATGTGGACATGAGCGATGCTGAGATAGCCAAGCACATCGAACAGCTCTTCGATTTGCGTCCGAAGGCTATCGAACGTACGCTGAAACTGCGTCAACCGATGTATCTTGAGACTGCCGCCTACGGTCACATGGGTCGTCAGTGCGAAGTGGTCAAGAAGACTTTCACTAGCCGTTACCACGAGACGAAAACCATTGATGTGGAGCTGTTCACGTGGGAGAAGCTCGACAGGGTTGACGATATCAAGCGTGAATTTGGCATTTAGGTAGATGGCTCTTCAGCAAGACAGCATAGCACTACAACATGGTGAATTGGGTATGCAAGGCGACACTGTGTCGCTAAAGCATACCTCAATTACTCCTCGCATGGTGCTGAGCTGGTTGCCACGTAATGCGACGCCTGCCCAGCAGGACTCTGCCATACAGGCTCACTTCAAGCCATCAGAGATTCACTGGAGCGACCGTCCAGACACCTTGCACCTGCCAGGCCACGACAAAGGCCATAACCTGCTCGACATCCAGTTGCCCCAATATTACCGTGAAGGCTTTTTCTCTAAGGACAGTCTGTTTCACCCCGAACTGCCAGGTGGACGTGTTGGTGTTGCAGGTGACCCCGTACCTTACAGTGTCCATAGTGACAACCTGATTACGTCGCTGTTGTTTGGCGCCTTCATTCTGGCAATCATCTCCCTGTCCAATGCCCGTGGCTTCATCATCCGTCAGGCCAAGACTTTTTTCTATCAATCCCATGAAGGAACGACTGAGGTCAGCGAAACCGCTACCGAGTTGCGTTTTCAGGGTTTCCTGGTCTTCCTGACATGTTTCCTCACTTCCCTGCTTTTCTATTTCTATACGCTCAGCGAGATTGGCGACACCTTTGTCCTTCAGTCACAATATCAGCTGATAGCAATCTTTCTGGCTATTACCGTAGGTTATGTCTTGCTTAAGGCATTTCTGTATACGGTGGTCAATTTAACCTTCTTCAATAGTAAAAAAAATAGACAATGGAATAAAGCGTTGCTCTTCATTATAGCGATGGAAGGGGTGCTGCTGTTTCCCCTCGTCATTCTGCAGGCTTATTTCAATATGAGCACGCAAAATGTATTATTTTACTTCACATTAATCCTTATTTTCGTTAAAATACTAACGTTTTACAAGTCATACGTCATCTTTTTCCGCCAAAATGTCGTTAGTTTCCAAATTATTTTGTACTTTTGCACCCTCGAAATCATACCTTTGTTGCTCTTTTGGGTATCATTGGTCTTGACGGCAAACAGTTTGAAAGTAAAATTTTAGGAAATAAATGATTAAGAAGATTCTGGTTTCGCAGCCAAAGCCATCAAGCGAGAGGTCGCCGTACTACGACATTGCTTCTAAGTTTGACGTGGAACTTGTGTTCCGCCCGTTCATCAAGGTTGAAGGGATTTCCGCCAGGGAGTTCCGCAATCAGAAGGTTAGTATTCTCGACTACACGGCCATTGTCTTCACATCTCGCCATGCCATTGACCATTTCTTCACATTGGCCAAGGAATTGCGTGTTGCCATTCCTGAAGACATGAAGTATTTCTGTGTGACAGAGACCATTTCGCTCTATATCCAGAAATATGTGCAATACCGCAAGCGCAAAGTCTTCTTTGGCACAACAGGTAAGATTGACGATCTCATTCCTACAATGGTCAAGCACAAGAATGAGAAGTATCTTGTGCCGATGAGTGACGTCCACAACGACACCGTGACGACGCTTCTCGACTCCAAGAAGTTGAACCACTGCGAATGTGTCATGTATCGTACCGTCAGCAATGATTTCACTCCTGATGAAGTCAAGACTTTCGACTATGACATGCTCATTTTCTTCAGTCCCTCAGGCATCGAGGCCCTGACCAAGAACTTCCCTGACTTCCAGCAGGGTAAAATCGCCATTGCCACCTTTGGTCCTGCTACGGCCAAGGCAGCACGCGAAGCCGGTCTTCGTCTCGATTTGGAAGCCCCCTCAGAGAAGTATCCTTCTATGACGGGCGCTCTTCAGCACTATCTCCTGATGCAGGACGAAGACTGATGAACAATCATTTCCCTAAAAGCGAACGAATCGTCAGTAAGAAGCTCATGAATGAGCTTTTCACTATGTCAGGCAGCCAGTCAATGGTTGCCTTTCCTATTCGTGCTATCTATAGGGTTAACAAGCGTCAGGAGTCAGAAGACCAGAGTCGGGAGAATGAAGGTGGGAGGACGGTTGCACCCCAAATCCTCATCAGCGTACCCAAGCGTCACTTCAAGCATGCTGTCGACCGTAACCGTGTGAAGCGTCAGATACGTGAGGCTTATCGCCTTAACAAGTCTATACTCTGCGATTCACTGATTTCTGGGCATCAGCTCCTTATCGCTTTTGTCTGGCTCTCCGACAGCCATTGTCCTTCGGCAGTCGTTCAGCAACGGGTGGTCAGTCTCTTGCAACGGATTGCCGAAAAGATCAAGAATTAGAGAATTATCCGCGCAATCTGATGTTATCAAGAATTAGAGAATTGGAGAATTGGAGAGTTATCCGTGTAATCCGTGAAATCCGTTGTTGTATAATGATCTCTCTGTGTTATTCGTGAAATCTGTGGTCGATAAAATATTCTCTGTGGTCAGGAAAACCCTGGTTTGGCTTCTGGTATTGCCCATTCGTTTCTATCAGGTGTGCATCTCACCCCTGCTGGGTCCATCCTGCCGTTTTACTCCGACTTGTAGCGAATATGCTCGTCAGGCCATTATCAAACACGGTCCCATCAAAGGTCTCTGGCTCGCTATTCGCCGACTTCTCCGTTGCCATCCTTGGGGCGGTTCTGGTTATGATCCAGTGCCATAATCTTCCGTTAAAACATATAAAGTAATTACTTTATTTTGTTTTTTTTTGTAAAAATGGCGGTGTTTTCAAGAATAATTTGTAATTTTGTCGCCAAATCGCTTTAATTTAATAAAAAGAAAACGTTATAAAGCATAAACGACCAAATGAGTAAGAGATTTATCATTGTATTGATGCTGATGGCCTGCGGTCTGTCAGGATGGTCACAAGACGTCAACAACAAACTGTCGTTGACATCCATGATGTTTCTTGACGAACTGAGAAGTAACACTCCGAAGAGGAGTGCTAATAACGATAATGGGACACCCCCCCGACTTATCGCTGAAACAGAAAATATTGACGGTCGAGAATACATACCCTGCTTCCTTCGCTTGAAGGACAATACCAATACAAGTACACTTGAAGAATTGGGTGTGCTGGTGCAATGCCGCTTCGACAAAGGCATCATCACAGCCAACGTACCTGTAGATAACTTTATGCAGGTGGCCGAATTGGCCAATGTAAACCATGTAAATGTGGCGTCGATTATGACGCCGACAACCAATATGGCACGTCAGATGACAAATACCGACGATGTGCTGACCCACTCGGCCGCAGCCAGTGCTGCAGGTCTTGCTCAAGCCTTTGATGGTACGGGTGTGTTGCTCGGCATCATTGATACTGGTATTGACTTCCAACATATTGCATTTAAAGATAAGAATGACAACAGCCGAATTAAGAGGGCGTATGTCTATAATAGTACGTATAATACAGGCAAGGAGTTTGTTACATCTGAAGAGATTGCCGGTCTTACAACTGATTATATATACCAAGATCACGGCACGCATACGGCATCGACGGCTGGCGGCTCAAGTGTTATTGTGGATGGCTCGACGGTCACAGTGACTGACGATCATGCCAATGCAACCTATGGCGGTATGGCTCCTGGTGCCGATCTCTATCTGGCTGGACTTAAAAGTCTTACAGACTCATATTTAGCTAATGCTACACAGAAGATTGTGGAATATGCCGATGCTCGGGGTATGCCAGTGGTGGTGAGCAATAGCTGGGGCTCACAAGATGGTCCACATGACGGCACTGGCTATATGGCCAACATCTACAACCAATACTTTGGTGAAGGACATCCAAATCACATTGCGCTTTTCGCTTCTTCTAACGATGCAGGTGACGTACAAAATGGTGATACTGGCGGTTACCACGTCAGTGGCACGGCCTCGAAGAGCAGTCCTTTTGGCACCGTCGTTCGCTCAAAATATAATGACGGCTATTATTACGATTATTTAGCCTTTGCTTGGACACGCACAGCTTTCTCTGGCAATTTGGCAGTGACGGTTTATGTGCTTGATGCTTCCACAGGCGTGGTGAAAGCGACTTCTTCTACGCTTAATAGTAGTAACGGCTTGAATCAAACGGTTTCAGGCTCAGACCTTGATAATTATTTTTCAGGTACCTTAAAAGTCTATTTCGGCAGTAATAGCGCAGGTAAAAAGCAGGTAAGGCTTATTGCAGATACTGACATCCAAATGAACAGCAATAATAATGGCAATTTACTGGCCTTTGAGATTGCTCCTGCTACTGATGCTGATGGCTCAACGACGATTGACGCTTGGGGCGGCAGCGATCACTATTTCACCACCAGGACAACAGCGGGTCATACATGGATAGCTGGTAGTGATGATATGAGTGCCAGCGACGAGGCCACCATTCCGAGTGTTATCTCTGTTGGTGCCTATATGTCAAAGACCAGTTGGAAGAATTATAATAATACCTCATACGGCTATAATGTCTCTAACGATTTGGGCGATATTGCATATTTCTCCAGCTATGCTACTGCAGCACAGAGTCCCACAGAATTAGCCTATCCGTGGATTACGGCTCCTGGCGCTATGGTTGTAGCTGGTGTGAACCATCATCACACCACATTAGTTGATAATGGCAGCTATTATTATAGTGGCAACATAGGATACTTAGTGGTTAACAACTCCAGTAATCCTTATGCTGTGATGCAGGGTACATCAATGGCTACGCCCGTGGCTGCGGGTATCGTGGCTTTGTGGCTACAGGCAGCTAAGGAGGTTGGCAAAAGCTTGACGGTCAATGATGTGAAAACCATCATGCAAGAGACGGCTATTCGCGATTCTTACGTTACGACAGGTGCTAACGCTTCGCACTTCGGTGTCAGTGGCAAGATTGATGCACTGGCAGGTATTAAGTACATATTCGACAACTATGGCTCATTGTCCATAGCCAATAGTGGTGATAATGCTACTGCCATCGATAACAAGAATAACCTAAAGGCCAATGTTACGCTTTCTGGCCGTACTCTCTACAAGGATGGTGGTTGGAACACGCTGTGCCTGCCGTTCGACGTAACGATTGCCGGCAGTGTGCTTGATGGTGCTGAAGTGCGTGCATTAAGCACAGCCTCGCTCAATAACGGTACCTTGGAACTGAACTTCACGCCTGCTTCTGGCGAAGGCGCCGTGACCACCATGACAGCAGGTACCCCTTATATTATTAGGTGGGACCCTGTTAGCGGTTATGTGGATGACGACGACCACAACCTTGTGAATCCTGTATTCAACGGTGTGACAGTCAAAAATGTTACGAACAACTTTACCAGTACGGACGGTAAGGTGCAGTTCATCGGCACATACAGTCCCGCTGGTATTTACTCTGCCAATCACGACAACCTCTTCCTTGGTTCCAGCAATCAGCTGTATTGGCCCGATAGCGAAGGTTACACCATCAATGCCTGCCGTGCTTACTTCCACGTTAGTGATGGTACCAACGCTCCGGAGCTGAACAATATTGTGCTGAACTTCGAGGAAAACACCGGAACGACAGGCATAACAAACACGAATCTGTCTAATCGAACGAATAAAGATTCGCACAATTCGTGTTCAGAAAATAATGCGTGGTATACGATGGACGGTCGCCAGCTGGTGGGCAAGCCCAGTGCGAAAGGTGTCTATATCCACGCTGGCAAGAAGGTAGTGATAACAAAGAATTAAATAATAACCAACATAAAAGATTAGAGTATGAAAAAGAATTATGTAATGCCTCAGGTTGAGGTGATGAAAATCGAAACGGTAAGTTTTGTTGCTGAAAGTCCTACGGGTAAAGTGACTACTGTCAGTGGTAACTCGGGTCTTGGTATTGGTGGTGCCGGCGGCGGTGTCAGCGCCCGTAGTCATGGCTTCGACTTCGACGACGACGAGGACTTTTAACCGACAGTTTATTGGCGTAAAAATATATAGGAGATGGGGTAACAAAACCAGTTATTCCCGTCTCCTTTGTTGTTAGTGACTATTGGTAAGGAAATCGGATGGTGACAGGCCTGTCTTTTCCTTGAATTTCTTTTGGAAGTAGGTGCGGTCGCTGAAGCCGCAGTGGTTGGCGATGCTCTCGTTGCTCCATTCGGGGTGCGCTTTGAGCACACGTTTAGCTTCGTCGACGCGTAGGTCAGTCATCCAGCTGGCATAGGTGGTACCCTTTTGTTTCAGCCAGGTGGAGAGCAGATAGCGTGGAATGCGCATCTCGTCGGCCACCATGGGCATGGTGATGCCGCATTTCCGGTAGCCGCCCATCTCTGTCCATTGTGTGACGGCATGCTCTACACGAAGCATGGCGTCTCCCTTCAAGGGTTCATCAACGGTCTTGTTATCAGCAGAAGCCTGTGTTTCGCCCTTGTCCTCTGCCTCCTGCATTTTCATGGGTGCCGAGCTGACCACGTATCCGCAGAAGTTGTCGACGAAATAGAAGATGCCGCCGAAGAAGATGAGCGTGTAGACAGCGAGCCAGATGCCTGAACCGAAGATGAGCACTGGTGCCATGACAGCCAGCACCATCAGTATCATGACGCTGACCTGCATCCAGCCCAGAATGACGATTCTTTCACTGTCGTAATAGTCTTGCAGGGTAGAGCGCATCTTGATAAGGTTGATGAGGTGCTTTGCGGTGTAGAATAGCTGCATGATGGCGTAGATGAATGATCCCACCGCTTCGGCATTTTTCAGTTCTGGCGTACTGCTGAATAGCGGCTGGCCGTCAATAGCGGCTGCTGTGCCTATCAGGGCGACAACGACCACCCATGCTACAGGGCCAGCCAGTTTTTCAAGTGTCGTGGTATGTGCCTTTTGCAGATACAGTACGGCCAGCGACAGTAGCCACGACACCGGTACAAACATCAGCAAGTTCACCATGACGGCCTGACATACTCCCATTGCGCGTAATCCTAAGGTGTATTGCAACACGAATTGCACGTCAATGAGTATGATGCCGCCAACCATCAGCCAGCGCGATTTATTCGTCAACCCGTTTACCGCCACCTTCCGAGGCAGCAGCAACAGTTTCATCGCGAGTAGTGTCATCAGTACGATGGCTGTAAATTGAGCATGTTTCATATTCGGCTGCAAAATTACACAAAAATCACGAATTCATCATAGGAAATTGTGGAAAATGTGTTATTATGCATGTTTTATTAGCACATTTTTCACACTTTATTGTCGCATTTTTCACATCCTATTAGCGTATTTTCCACACCATTGCTGTATTTTTCACACCTTTTCCCGTTATCAGTTATTACCTTTGCACCGTCGATGGAAAAAGACACACAAAAAACTAATTAATCAACCATAAACCACACCATTATATAAATAACCATTATTATAGAATCATAACCATTATCATAAACCATAATAAAATAATGAATAAGCATGTATTTTTGGCAATTACCACTGTGTTGGTGCTTGCCAGTTGTTCAAAAGAAACAGATGTTTACGATGCCACAGCCAGTAAGGACTTCGCCACTGAGGATATGATCAGTGCGAACGTCGAAAAGGTGTTTGGCACCACTTTCGACCCCAATCATGACTGGTGTACAACGACCAGCGGTGAGGTGTCCATCCAGGCTGACGCCACCGTGAAGAAGGTGCAGGTGCTGGTCAACGTGTGCGAGATTGACGACCCCTCGACACCCTCCTACGTTACACGTAACACCATGAAGGTGCTCAACGAGGTAGAGACCAACGGCCAGACTTTCATCAAGCTGAACTATGACGCGCCGAAGGACAACCTCGGACTTTATGTTGCTTTCTCTACCGACCACGGTCGTGTGTTCAAGAAGGTTGTAGGCAACAGCGTGTCGTTTAATGACGGTGCACAGGCTCCCGCTATGACCAGAGCCCTGCCTACGGGTTATACCCTGCCCTCGGGCGAGTTTGTCATCGATACTATCGAGACTTCCTACGCCAATCAGCGTGGCTGGATTCCTGGCGAACTGCTCTATGGCTTTAAGGATTATACGGCACAGAAGATGGCCTCGTCGGACTATTCTGACGAGTTCAAGGTTCTGTTCCGCAGTGTGGTGTTCAGCTATTTCCCCAATGGTCGTGAGCACAACAACCTGCCCGTCGTGATGCAGAGCGGCTACTACAATGCTGCCGTCTATCCCATCACCACCGGCGACGAGCCTATCATCGTCACCCCTGCCTACAAGTGTGACAACCCCCTGAAGTATGGCAATGAGGTCTACAACTCCGATCTCTACTATTATTATTTTAAAGAGGAGAACGTCGGCAGTGACCCTGTCGCTTACTTCCAGAGCCTGCCGAAATATAAGGCCATTCCCTTCAACAACTGTTTTGGCGTGGCAGAAGACGACAGCATTGCCAAGCACGGCTCCTTTGCCCTGATGTATTTTGGCGACGGCACACCCACTATCGGCACCAAGGGCTCTTACGAGTTCCCTGCCGGCTACAAGATTGGCTTCATGATTCGTGCCAAGACCACAGCAGACCAAGGCAAGAAGCAGGGTGAGGTCTACGGCGACGGTCGTCTGAACAACAAGATCAACAGCTTCGGCAACTTTGCGAGCTCGCACTTGGGTGAGGACGGTCCTCGTGTTGCCTGGCTGACGCTCAACGACAAGATCTTCATGAGCTGGGAGTCAGGTACCGATGCCGACTTCAACGATGTCATCATGGAGGTTGAGGGTGGCATAGAACCCTTCGACGATATTCCCGACCTCGAGTCGGAGGTTTACACCTACTGCTTCGAAGACACCAAGCTGGGTGACTACGACATGAACGACGTCGTCATCAAGGCCATCAGAAAGAACAAGACCACTGTGGAATACAGCGTTGTAGCCTGCGGTGCCAACGACCAGCTGTTCATTCGCAACATCAACTGCGGTGTCATCAACGACGATGTGGAGGTACATTCCCTCTTCGGCAAGTCTCCCAGTGAGTTCATCAATACTACCGGCGGCGTGACCTGCGACCCCGTCACCGTCACAAAGACCGTCGACGAGTCGTTCAGCTTCCTCAATCCCTACCAGCAGCCCTATATCTACGACAAGACCACCAACACTACCATATACCTGTCGAAGAAAGGCCAGGATCCTCACGGCATCATGATTCCCGACGATTTCCAGTATCCGTTGGAGCGCATCTGCGTGAAGGACGCCTATCCGCAGTTCAATAACTGGGGCGAGAACTCCATCACTTCTACCCGTTGGTACGAGGCTCCCACCAAAGCAAGGGTCTTTAGCTGGTAGTAGACAGCTCTTAGTTCTTAGTTCACAGTTCATAGTTTATGCTATTTAACATCATTTTGCATAAAAACTATGAACTGTGAACTGTGAACTATGAACTTTTTCGTACCTTTGCAGCCGCAAAATGAAAATAAGACAATAAGTATAGGTATGAGAAAGAACTTTGTAGAAGAATTGAAGTGGCGCGGTATGCTGGCTCAGATGATGCCAGGCACTGAGGAACTGCTTCAGAAAGAGATGGTTACGGCTTATCTGGGTACCGACCCGACAGCCGATTCACTGCACATCGGTCACCTGTGTGGCATCATGATGCTGCGTCATCTGCAGCGTTGCGGCCACAAACCCATCATTCTGGTGGGTGGCGCTACCGGTATGATTGGCGACCCCAGCGGCAAGTCGCAGGAGCGTAACCTGCTGAACGAAGAGACGCTGCGCCACAATCAGGAGTGCATCAAGCGTCAGGTGTCAAAATTCCTCGATTTCGAGTCGAAGGACGAGAATGCCGCAGAGATGGTGAACAACTACGACTGGATGAAGGACTTTACCTTCCTTGACTTTGCCCGTGAGGTGGGCAAGCACATCACCGTCAACTACATGATGGCCAAGGACAGTGTGCAGCAGCGCCTGAACGGTACGGCCCGCGACGGTCTCAGCTTCACCGAGTTCACCTACCAGCTGTTGCAGGGCTACGACTTCCTGTACCTCTATCAGCATAAGAACTGCAAGCTGCAGTTGGGCGGCAACGACCAGTGGGGTAACATCACCACAGGTACAGAGCTCATCCGCCGTACGCTGGGCTACGAGAACGAGGCCTTTGCCCTAACCTGTCCGCTCATTACCAAGAGCGATGGTAAGAAGTTCGGCAAGACCGAGAGCGGAAACATCTGGCTCGACCCCAAGCGCACTACACCGTATAAGTTCTACCAGTTCTGGCTGAACGTCAGCGACGACGATGCCGAGAAGTATATCAAGATCTTCACCTCTTTGGAGAAGGACGTCATCGACGCCCTTGTCGAGGAGCACAAACAGGATCCTGGCCGTCGCGTACTGCAGAAGCGTCTGGCCGAGGAGGTCACCACGATGGTACACTCCCGTGAGGCCCTCGATGCTGCCATCGAGGCCAGCAGCCTGCTCTTTGGCAAGTCCACCAAGGAAGGTCTGGAGAAGCTCGACGAGCAGACATTCCTCGACGTCTTCGACGGCGTACCCCAGTTCGAGGTCAGCAAGGACCAGCTGGGTCAGCCCGCCATCGAGTTCTTCACAACGGTAGCCCCTGTATTCCCCTCGAAGGGTGAGATGCGTAAGATGGTGCAGGGTGGTGGTGTCAGCCTGAACAAGGAGAAGCTCACCGACCAGAACCGTCCCGTGACGGCTGAAGATCTCATCGACGGCAAGTACCTGTTGGCACAGAAGGGTAAGAAGAACTACTATCTGCTCATTGTCAGATAACTCTTCTGAAACAACGAATTTGACGAATTACACGAATTGACTGCGCATAGGTAATAGTATTCGCAATATTCGTGTAATTCGTTGTTAAATCAATAAAAGGTGAAGAAATATTTGGCGGTTTGCCAAATATTTACTAATTTTGCACCCGCATTCAGCAAACGGTGTCCAATGGTGTAATGGTAGCACAACAGGTTTTGGTTCTGTTTGTGGTGGTTCGAATCCGCCTTGGACAACGAGTGAAAACCGAGAATTCCGATTAACAAAGGAATTCTCGGTTTTACTTTTGGGGATTAAGCCAGTCGTGCTTTGATTCCTTCTTGATAGAAGAACACATGCTCGTTTTGGTTGTATTACTCTGCAGGAGATGCCATATTACTCTGTAGGAGATGCTATATAACACAGTAAGAAAGTACATATTACATTGTAAAAGAGGCTTCGTTACAAAGCAAGTTGTACAACTTTTCACAGGGTTGTACAACTTTGGGCAAAGTCGTACAATTTCTGCTGTAAAACAGCCTCTCTTACATTGTAATCGCTGCTGTTTTGTAAATCAAAATAACATGAATGACAGAATAATATGTAAGACATAATAACTTAAAAGACAGGGTAACATGTAAGACATAATAACATAATAACAATTTTTCCGCAATTCCTTTGGGAGTTGCGGATTTTTTCGTATCTTTGCGAAGTTTTTAAAAAGATAAATCATGGAATTAGCAATAAGACAAGTTGAACGGCAGGATTATCTCGGCAAAGTCAGCACTTTTGGTAATATGCTTAAAGAAATAAAGAAAACACTGGGAACTCCATATTATGAATGTAAGTATGGTGTGATATATAATATGGATTGTGAAAAAGCTTTGTCAATGATGACTGGCTGTCCTTTTTCCTCTACGATAACCAGTCCTCCATATAACATAGGGAAAACGTATGAGCAAATTATGCCTCTTGACAAGTATATTAATTGGCTTGAAAATATTTCTTCCCACATCTATCGGCTGACTAAGCCTGATGGAAGCTACTTGTTGAATATCGGTTATTTATCTATTCCCGATAAGGGCAGGGCTGTTCCTATATCCTATTTATTGTGGGACAAAACTCGCTTTTTTCTTAATCAGGAAATAATTTGGCATTATGAGGCTGGTGTTTCCGCAAAGAGATATCTTTCCCCGCGTAATGAAAAAATATTGTGGTATGTGAAAGACAAGGATCATTTCATTTTTAATCTTGATGCTATTAGAGACCCAAATGTTAAATACCCTAACCAAAAGAAGAATGGCAGACTAAGGTGTAATACTATTGGGAAGAATCCCTCTGATGTCTGGGAGATAGCCAAAGTAACTTCTGGCAAAGACAGGTCTTCTGACGAACGGACTCCCCATCCTGCACAGTTCCCTGAAGACTTGATAAAACGATTGATGCTTGGCTTTACGAATGATGAGGATATTATCTTGGAACCCTTTCTGGGCAGCGGTACTGTAGGGGCTGTGGCAGTAGAATTAAACAGACGTTTTATAGGTTTTGAGATTGACAAATCCTATTGTGAGATTGCCAAAAAGCGAATATTTCATAAAATTCAAGAGAAGGAGTCCATGCTTGATTTTAGAGATTAAGAAAGAACTCTATATTTGGAGAATTGCTGGGAATTCTTATTTCATTCTGCCTGAAAAAGTGTGATAAGTTTTAATTCGTAGGCTTGTGATGAAAGATGAGCCTGCTGTCCTGTACTGGCTTTCTGTGGAATCCAGTCTTTGTGCTCCAGATACCCGAACCTGATAAGTGTTATCTTGGGACGTTTTACTTTTTCTGAGAACTTTTCAAAGTTGATGGCAATGTAATAGCCGTTCTTGTCCTTGGTCTCTGATCCAGATGAAGGCTGGGCATAGCTTCTGTTGGCAAATATCTTGTCTTTATGTGAAGATGCCTTAATTTCAATTCCTAAAGAAGGGTCTACCATGTTGTGAATATCCTTCTCTTTCTTGGGCTCTCCCACTTTATATACTCCAGGATGTTTAAGGGAAAGATTGTGAGCAACTAACTCATGAAGGAAGAAACTCATAATTTGTGGTTCAGGAAATATTTCTTTACCAATAAAGAACGAGCCCATCTTCGAATTGAAGATGTCTTCCCATGATTGTAAAACGGTTTCAACAATTTCATCTTTAAGAGGATGCTTGTTTACTAATTTCCTTGTTATATTCAGCCACTTGTCTTCGGCCTTTCCTTGATACGGTGATTTCATTTTGATACTTTATTTTCAAATTTGTTGATAAAATCTGATGGTGTAATTCCTAACGCAATACAAATCTGGCGTAATTCAATAAAATCAAGCCTTCTCTCACAGGTCTCAATTTTACTGATAACTGTCTGCTTGACAGACAACTTGGAAGCCAATTGCTCTTGTGTAATCTGACGCGATTCACGTTCTTCCCGAATAAGGCTTATCAACATTCGGTACTGTTTTGTATGTATGCTCTTATCCATATTAATTGCAAAGTTATATACTAAAAGAGAATATTCCAAATTAGAATATTCAAGAAGATGTCAGGTACCAGATCCTGACACATTTAAAGGTATGGAAGAAATGTTATGCGACGATGCGACCATGCGACCATCAATTTCTATAGAGATATTAAAAAAGTATATGTATTAATTATTGCTACATTATTATTTTTATTATTACTCTATGAAATCAATGGTCGCATCGTCGCATCGTCGCATTTTCCCTGCCTCTGACTTTCCTCGGAGTAAAGTGGGACTTTACTGGCATGAAAGTCTTACACAAGCGGATTGCCTGTAGGAAGTATTAGACATGCAGGGGTGTCTTTGCAACCAAGTTGCAAGGAATAGTCCGTAACTTTGCAGACGAAATTAGAAATAAACAAAGTTATGGGACATTATCACGAACACGAACATTGCGGACACTGTGAGCATCAACATGAGCATGGTGGACACCAACATGAACACCATGAGCATCAACATGAACACCACGAGCACAGCTTGAAGGGACAGCTGCTGCTGATTATTGTCACCGCTGTGCTGCTGGGCGGAGCGGTGCTGGTAGAGAAGACCTGCAACCTGGAGACTTGGCAACTGCTGCTGGTTTACCTTATACCTTATATTATAATAGGACACGACACGCTGAAAGAGGCGGCTGAAGGACTGGCACGTGGCGATGCCTTCAACGAACACTTCCTGATGGCCGTCGCTACCATCGGCGCGCTGTGCATCGGTTTTCTGCCGGGTGCTGAGACGGAATTCCCAGAGGCGGTCTTCGTCATGCTGTTCTTCCAGGTGGGTGAACTGTTTGAGGGGTATGCCGAGGGACAGAGTCGCCGCAGCATAGCACACCTGATGGATATCCGGCCCGATGTGGCACACGTTGAGGTGAGGAATGAGAAAGGAGAGACGAGAAATGATGAAGTGGCACCTGAAGAGGTGGCGGTGGGTTCTATCATTGTGATACGGCCTGGTGAGCGCGTGCCGTTGGATGGCGTCATCGTCGAAGGAGCGTCGGCGCTGAATACGGTGGCGTTGACGGGCGAGAGCGTGCCGCGCGAAGTGGCTTCGGGCGACGAAGTCGTTTCAGGTTGTGTCAATATGAGCGGCGTGCTACGTGTGCGTACCACCAAGTCGTTTGGCGAGAGTACCGTTTCGAAGATTATCAATTTGGTGGAGAATGCCGCTGATAACAAGTCGAAGAGCGAAGCCTTCATCACGCGTTTTGCCCGCGTCTACACACCCATCGTGGTATTTGGTGCATTGCTGATAGCGTTCGTGCTCATCCTGCTGGGTGGTTCGTTGGCCACATGGATCTATCGCGCCTTGATGTTCCTGGTGGTCTCGTGTCCCTGCGCCTTGGTCATCAGTGTGCCGCTGACATTCTTCGGGGGCATTGGCGGTGCGTCGCGTAATGGTATTCTCATCAAGGGCTCCAGCTTTATGGACGTGCTGGCCAAGGTCGACACCGTCGTGTTCGACAAGACTGGCACGCTGACCTACGGGCAGTTTGCCGTTGAAGCGGTACATGGAGATGAGGTTGGAGAAGGTGAAGAAGTTACGGAGCGGGAATTGTTGCATCTGGCTGCTCACGTGGAGCACTTTACGACACACCCCATCGGCGCTGCCCTGCGCGACGCCTTCCCTGACGAAGCCACCGATGGTTGTCAGGTCACTGACGTCGAGGAGATAGCAGGCAAGGGCATCAAGGCACGCGTTGGCGACAGACTAGTGGCTGTCGGCAACACCAAACTGATGGATGCCGTCGGTGCAAAATGGTGTGACTGTCCACGGTGTGGACAAAAGGTGAGCACCGTCATCCATGTGGCTATTGATGGCAGCTATGCCGGTCATGTCGTTATCAATGACAAGATTAAGGATGACAGTGCCGAAGCCGTGCGCCAGCTGAAGGAACTGGGTGTGAAACGGACAGTGATGCTGACTGGCGACCGCGAGGAAGTGGCGGCCCACGTGGCACAGACCCTGCAGCTGACGGAGTATCATGCCGAGCTGATGCCTGCCGATAAGGTCGGTTACGTGGAAAAACTAAGAAATAGCGATGTGTCGTCATCTCATAATCAGGAAGCTCGCCTTGCCTTTGTGGGCGACGGCATCAACGACGCCCCTGTACTGGCTCGCGCCGACGTAGGAATAGCAATGGGCGGACTGGGTAGCGATGCTGCCATCGAGGCTGCCGACGTGGTGCTGATGGACGACAAGCCCTCAAAGATAGCACTGGCCATCCGTATAGCCCGTCGCACACTGGCCATAGCCCGTCAGAACGTCGGCTTCGCCATCGGTGTGAAGGTCGCCGTATTGCTGCTGGCAGCGGTTGGTATTGCCACCATGTGGCTGGCCGTCTTTGCCGATGTAGGTGTGATGGTGCTGGCCGTGCTCAACGCCATGCGAGCCCTCAGGCCCACAGTTCTTGGAGCACGTTGAGGCTTTTCAATTCAGGAAATTGTGGGATGTGCAGCCTATAGTATCCAAGCAGCACCTCCGTAATGCGGTTGCGGTCGTGGCGGGACAGCTGGTAGAGATGCATCGTGGGGAAGTCCATACGCATCAGCACCAGGATGCGACTGGCATCGTTTGGCTGTAGGAAGTCGTGGTGCGTGGGAGCCATTGTCGTGAAACATCCTTCGCGCAGGTCGAAGAACATTTCCCCCTCCTTGTCATTCGTTGGGGTGGTGGGGCTTAGGTTAGGGTAGAAGCCCAGAAAGCGGCTCATCCTCATGAGGAATGTCAGGTGGAAGTTGGCATAGTTGCCCTGAGCCATGTCGAGCCACTGCATGGAGTTGCAGACGTATGAGAACAGTGCCTCGTTCTGCTGTTCGGAATGCAGGGCATGATAAAGGAATTCGGACACAAACAGCGTTAGCGCCAATTTCTCGGGTGTGAAGGGAATTGTCGACCACGCTGTCAGCGGACGGACATCCTTCAGATATTGCAGCTGTGAACGCTGTCGATAATCAAATGTTACCTCCAACAATGTCATCGGTTGGAAATACTGCTTCTTCATGCGTCCGTGCGATGTCTTGGCAATGGGCACCATGAACGACAGCCGTCCCGTCTCACGCGTGAACATTTCTACGATGATACGGGAGTCGCTATACTTGATGGCATGCAGTACGATGGCCTCTGTTTTTGTTAACATCTGTGCAAAAGTACATATTTTAAATGAAAAACGAGAAGTGAGCCATAAGAAATGATGCACGATATTGTAAAAAAAGTTAAATATTGGGGTAGCAGAAGCAATTTTTTAATTTTTAATTTTTAATTTTTAATTTTCTTCGTACCTTTGCACCCACTTTTCGAGAATGGGCCTGTGATGGACAGTAGTTTCTCACTCCTGATGACCCATTTTTCGCTTAGCGAAGCGCCTGGTCCCTTCGTCTATCGGTTAGGACGAGAGATTTTCATTCTCTAAAGAGGAGTTCGACTCTCCTAGGGACTACCATTAAATCTGTCATCGGCACAGCCAAGTGCTACCGGCAACGGGAAAGGTGGCGGAGGGGTGCAAACCCCGCCCAGGGCAGTCCGCAGAGACGTAAGACCCATAAGCTTTAAGTTAAACAATTAAAAACAAAAATTAAAATGGCAAATCACAAATCATCCCTGAAGAGAATTCGTCAGGACAAGAAGAGGGCAGAGCACAACCACTACTATGCCAAGACTATGCGTAATGCTGTTCGCAAGCTGCGCGCAATGACCAACAAGGAAGAGGCAGCCGCCCTGTACCCCAAAGTACAGAAGATGCTGGATAAGTTGGCTAAGACCAACATTATCCACAAGAACAAGGCCGCTAACCTGAAGTCAAGTCTTGCTCTGCACATCAGCAAGCTGGGATAAATCAATCGTCCAAGCATAAAAGCCGCACGCTGTCCGACAGTGTGCGGTCTTTTTTTATAATAATTAAACATTTTTCTTTTGTTTAAGTCGCAGATTTTTTGTAATTTTGCAGCCTATTAAGACCTATAGAATATAATGGCAGAAGAACAAAACAAAATCAGCAATTATTCCGCGAGTAACATTCAGGTACTCGAAGGACTGGAAGCCGTACGTAAGCGTCCGGCAATGTATATTGGAGACATCAGCGAGAAAGGTCTCCACCACCTTGTAAACGAGACCGTCGACAACTCTATCGACGAGGCAATGGCAGGCTACTGCACACATATCGAGGTGACCATCAATGAAGATAACTCCATTACTGTACAGGATAACGGTCGTGGTATTCCCGTCGACGAGCACGAGAAGATGCACAAGTCGGCCCTGGAAGTCGTGATGACCGTGCTGCATGCCGGTGGTAAGTTCGATAAAGGATCCTATAAGGTTTCCGGCGGTCTGCACGGTGTGGGTGTGAGTTGCGTAAATGCCTTGTCAACGCACATGCTGTCGCAGGTATATCGTAACGGCCATGTCTACCAGCAGGAATACGAGAAGGGTAAGCCGCTGTATGATGTCAAGATCGTCGGCGATACCGACAAGACCGGTACCCGTCAGCAGTTCTGGCCCGATGCCACCATCTTTACCACGACGGAGTATAAGTACGACATCATTGCCCGTCGTATGCGCGAGTTGGCTTACTTGAATGCCGGTATCACCATTACTCTCACCGACCTGCGTCCTGATGAGGAGGGCAATCTGAAACAGCCCGAGGTGTTCCACGCTAAGGAGGGATTGAAGGAGTTCGTGCGCTACGTGGACCGTCACCGTACCTCCATTATTGGCGACCCCATCTGCCTGAAGACGGAGAAGGATGGTGTACCCATCGAGGTTGCCCTGTTGTACAACAGCGATTACTCAGAGAATATCCACTCTTACGTTAACAATATCAACACCATCGAAGGTGGTACTCACCTCACTGGTTTCCGCATCGCTTTGGCCCGTACGCTGAAGAAGTATGCCGATGAGGACGATCAGCTGCGCAAGCAGATTGAGAAAGCCAAGATTGAAGTGGCTCAAGACGACTTCCGCGAGGGTCTGACGGCTATTATCAGCGTCAAGGTGGCTGAGCCTCAGTTCGAGGGTCAGACCAAGACCAAGCTTGGCAATAGCGAGGTGAACGGAGCCGTACAGAAGGCCGTAGGCGAGGCGATGACCAATTATCTGGAGGAGCATCCAAAGGAGGCTCACACCATCTGCGAAAAGGTCATTCTCGCTGCTACAGCCCGTATTGCCGCTCGTAAGGCCCGCGAGAGTGTGCAGCGCAAAAACCCGATGACGGGTGGTGGACTGCCTGGCAAACTCGCTGACTGTTCAAAGAAAGATCCAAAAGAATGTGAGATATTCCTCGTCGAGGGTGACTCTGCAGGCGGATCGGCAAAGGCAGGTCGTGACCGCGAAACACAGGCTATCCTGCCTCTGCGTGGTAAAATTCTGAACGTTGAGAAAGTTCAGTGGCACCGTGTATTCGAGTCAGAGTCGGTAATGAACATCATTCAGAGTATCGGCGTTCGCTTTGGTGTAGACGGCGAAGACTCTAAGGAAGCCAACATCGACAAGCTGCGTTACGACAAGATTATCATCATGACCGATGCCGACGTCGATGGCTCACACATCGACACGCTGATTATGACGCTCTTCTATCGTTTTATGCCACAGGTCATTCAGGGCGGACATCTCTACATCGCTACCCCCCCCCTCTACAAGTGTACCTTTAAGAAGGTGAGTGAATATTGTTATACTGAACAGCAGCGTCAAGCTTTCATCGACAAGTATGTGGCAGGCGACGAGAATGCTTCAGGATTCCACACCCAGCGCTACAAAGGTTTGGGTGAAATGAATCCTGACCAGTTGTGGGATACGACAATGGATCCCAAGAACCGCCTGTTGAAGCAGGTGACTATCGAGAATGCCGCTGAGGCCGACGAGATATTCTCTATGCTTATGGGCGACGATGTGGATCCGCGACGACAATTCATCGAAAAGAATGCCACCTATGCCAATATCGATGCATAACACACAAAAAGGAGAATCACGGTGGTTCTCCTTTTTTGTCCTTTTGCTACTGCCTGTGTTGACCTGTTCAGCCCAGCAGCAGCCCGTTATGCATTTGTGGTACGATCATCCGGCAAACTACTTCGAAGAGTCGCTGCCCATCGGTAACGGCAAGCTTGGTGCCCTTGTCTATGGCGGTACGGACGACAACGTCATCTATCTGAACGATATCACCTTCTGGACAGGAAAGCCTGTGGACCGGAATCAGGATGCCGACGCACACCAATGGATTCCGAAGATACGTGAGGCACTTTTCAATGAAGACTATCCGAAGGCCGACTCCCTGCAGTTACACGTACAAGGTCCTAATTCACAGTTCTACCAGCCGTTGGGCACGTTGCACATCAACGACCTCAACGAGGGTGTCGTCACCGACTACCGCCGTAGCCTGAGCCTTGATAGCGCCATTGTTTGTGACCGTTATGTACGTGATGGGAAGACCGTTAAACGCGAGTATTACGCCTCGAACCCAGACAAGCTCATCGCTATCCGTCTGCAAGGGGCCATTAACGTCCGCTTGTCGTTGACGGCACAGGTACCTCATAAGGTCAAGAGCAGTGGCCATCAGCTCACGATGACGGGACACGCTACTGGCGACCCTCAGGAGAGCATTCATTTCTGTACGATGCTGAAGGTCAATACCGACGGACAAGTGACAGCCAGCGACTCTTCGCTGACCATCACTGCAGCTACTGATGCCGTAGTCTATATTATCAACGAAACCAGCTTCAACGGCTATGACAAGCATCCCGTAAAGGAGGGCGCACCCTATTTGGAGCGTGCTTCTGATGACATCTGGCATACGCAAATCATACGTTACGACGAAACCCGCCAGCGCCATATTACCGACTACCGCCAGTATTACGACCGCGTGAAACTGAGGTTGGGTATGTCGTCATGCCATGACGACATACAGGACCGCATTCCCACGGATGTGCTGCTGAGAGAACGAAAGGACAACTGCTATCTGGAGACCCTCTATTTCCAGTATGGTCGCTACCTGCTCATCAGCTGTTCACGTACTCAGGGTGTGCCGGCTAATCTGCAAGGGTTGTGGACCCCCCACCTGTGGTCGCCGTGGCGTGGCAACTATACGGTGAACATCAATCTTGAGGAGAACTACTGGCCGGCCTTTACGGCTAATCTGGCAGAGATGGCCGGTCCGCTTGACGACTTTATGCGTGCATTGGCAACAAACGGACAATATACGGCACGCAACTATTATGGCATTGACAAGGGATGGTGCTCCAGCCACAATAGCGACCTCTGGGCGATGACCAACCCTGTAGGTGAAAAACGTGAGAGTCCTATGTGGGCCAACTGGAATATGGGTGGAGCCTGGCTTGTACAGACATTGTGGGAGCGCTACCTCTTCACGTGTGACGAAGTTTTCCTTCGCCAGACGGCTTACCCATTGATGAAAGGCGCAGCAGACTTCTGTCTCAGCTGGCTCGTAGATAATCCAAAGCAGCCTGGCGAGCTCATTACTGCTCCCTCTACATCGCCTGAGAATGTATACGTTACCGACCAAGGCTATGCCGGTGTGACGTGCTACGGGGGTACTGCTGACCTGGCCATCGTTCGCGAATTGCTGACGGATGTCATCGCTGCCGGTACCCTTTGTGGCGACAATGTTGCTGCCTATCAGTCGGCACTGGACAAGCTGCATCCCTATACCATCGGTAAAGACGACGACCTCAATGAGTGGTATTACGACTGGGCCGACCAAGACCCGCATCATCGCCACCAGAGCCATCTCATCGGACTCTATCCAGGGCATCATATAGAAAGTGAAGAGTTAAGAGTGAAGAGTGAAAAATTGCTGGCAGCGTGTGAACAGACGCTGATTCAGAAGGGTGACGAGACGACGGGGTGGAGCACCGGCTGGCGTATCAACCTATGGGCACGGCTGAAGAATGGCGAGAAAGCCTACCAGATATACCAGAAGTTGCTCACCGCCGTAGCTCCCGAGGGTGACCGTACACCTAACTACAGTCATGGTGGCGGCACTTATCCGAACCTCTTCGATGCGCATCCACCCTTCCAGATTGATGGCAACTTCGGCGGTACTGCTGGCGTTTGCGAGATGCTCATGCAGAGCGAATACTCCGTGTCGGAAGCACGGAGTACCATTGAATTGCTGCCAGCCTGTCCGAAGGCGTGGAGCGACGGTGCCGTCAGCGGCCTTTGTGCCCGTGGCGGTTATGAGGTGTCCTTTGAGTGGAAGGACGGTATAGTGCGACAAGCCGAAATTACGGCACGCCGCGAAGGAACCGTCACCTTATTATATAATCATCAGACTAAAATAATCCAATTAAAAGCAGGGCAGACAATGCCTCTTAAGACATGGTAAATCATCAAATTATCGACACACATCTTGAACAGGTGCGCAACTGGGGTAACACAACGTATTTAGACGAGGGACTGGTACTGTCAGACCGCATTGCCGATGCTTCCATCCCGGCCAACCCCACGCGACTGAACTTCATTCTGATGGCACTCTGTAAGAAAGGACGTGCACAGTATAGTATTGATACACGTGAACAGCGTGTTCAACCAGGTGACCTGCTATTCATTTCAGAGCGCCACATTGTTGACAACTACATGGCATCGCCCGATTTCGAGTGTCAGTGTATTATGGTCAGTACGGAATTCTACCATAGCTTCGTGCAGAACGTCAAGAACGTCTCTTCGCTTTTGCTTTTTTCCATGAATAACCCTGTAGTACAGCTGACACCCCGCGAGATTCAGGTCTATGGCAACTATTACCAAACGATTCGCAACAAGATTGCCGATAAACAGCATCATTATCGGACCGATTTGGTGAAAGCGCTACTTCTTGCAATGTTCTACGACATGTCGGGTGTGATTTGGCGTATAGAACAAAGTGAGCAGAAAACGCATACGCGTGCTGATGCTTTCTTTGCTAGGTTCATTCGTCTGCTGGAGAATAACTTCCGCACTGAACGGCGAGTCAGTTGGTATGCACAGCAGTTGTGCATCACTCCCAAATATCTGTCTGAAGTGGTGAAGCAGGTTAGTAAGCGTACTCCCAACGAGTGGATTGACAGTTATGTCATTCTGGAAATCCGCGTGTTGCTGAAGAACAGCACCAAGAGTATCAAGGAGATAACTGACGAGCTTTGTTTCCCCAACCAGTCATTCCTTGGCAAATACTTCAAGGAACGCGTCGGCATGAGCCCTTCGGAATACCGGAAGAGCTGAATCGACGGTCAATGTGCTGTCCTGTTTTGCTTTTACAAAGCTTCGAGCATACGCTTGAGGACCACTGAGCAGCTGATTTCGCGGTTGGCAGCTTCGGGAATGACGAGGCTATTTGGCGACTCAATGACGTCGTCCGTTACGATGAGGTTGCGGCGCACGGGCAGGCAGTGCATGAACTTGCCATCGTTGGTCCACGACATGTGCTCGGTATCAACAGTCCATGAACGGTCCTCGCAGGTAATCTTGCCGTAATCGGCGGGATTCGTCACGCCAGGGTTCGACCAGTTCTTGGCATAGATGAAATCTGCCCCCTCGAAGGCTTTCTTCTGGTCATATTCTATGCGGGCATCACCCACAAACTGTGGGTCAAGTTCATAGCCCTTTGGATGGGTGATGACGAGATCCACATCTGGAGCGGCATTCATCCACTGGGCAAAGCTGTTAGGTACGGCCTGTGGCAAGGCACGGCAGTGGGGAGCCCAGGTAAGGACGACCTTTGGGCGGGACCCCTCCAACCTCCCCTGTTCAGGGGCGGCTTTGGGTCCTCCCCCTAAACAGGGGGAGCCAGAGAGGGTCTTCTTCCAATGCTCCTCGATGGTGATGAGGTCGGCGAAGGCCTGCAGGGGATGGACAGTAGCCGTTTCCATCGCAAAGACGGGGCGGCCGCTGTATTTGATAAACTGTTGGAGTACAGTCTCTGCATAGTCGTATTCGCGGTCGGTCAGTCCGGCAAAGGAGCGTACGCCGATGATGTCGCAATAACAGCCCATAACGGGGATGGCCTCAAGCAGGTGCTCAGACTTGTCGCCATCCATGATGACGCCGCGTTCGGTTTCGAGTTTCCATGCACCAGCATTGACGTCGAGCACGATGACATTCATGCCGAGATTCATGGCGGCTTTTTGGGTCGACAGTCGTGTGCGCAGCGAATTATTGAAGAAAATCATCATCAGGGTCTTGTTCCGGCCAAGATGCTGATACTTGTAACGGTCGTTCTTGATCTCAAATGCCTCGGCCATTGCCTTATCCAACGGTCCGATATCCTGTACGTTGATAAATGTGCGCATAATAATTCTTAATTCATAATTTCTAATCGGCGGAGCCGACAACTCTTAATTCTTAACTCTTAATTTACGAGCTATGCTCGCACCTGTCCTTCGCCCTCGATAATCCATTTGTAGGTGGTGATTTCCTCTAAAGCCATGGGACCACGGGGACCGAGCTTCTGGGTAGAGATGCCGATTTCGGCTCCCAGACCAAACTGTGCACCGTCGGTGAAGCTGGTCGGAGCATTCCAGTAGACACAGGCTGCATCGACGTAGCTTTGGAACTGACGGGCCGTTTCCTCATTCTGTGTGATGATGGCCTCACTATGTCCGCTGCCGTACTGGTCGATATGTGCCAAAGCCTCGTCAAGACTGGTAACGGTGCGGATAGCCATTTTGTAGTCCATGAACTCAGTGCCGAAATACTCTGCTGTGGCAGGTTGCAGCAAGATGGTCGGATAGTGCCCTGTCAACAGCTGATAGGCAGGACCGTCGGCATAGAGTACCACCTTGTGGTCGAGTAGTGGCTTGACCAGCTCGAAGAGGTCGCCCAAGCGGCTCTCGTGGATGATGAGGCAGTCGAGCGCATTGCAGACACTGACACGGCGTGTCTTGGCGTTGCAGATAATCTTCTTGCCCATCTTGAGGTCACCGTCCTTGTCAAAATAGGTATTGACCACACCGGCTCCTGTCTCGATGACGGGAATACGTGCTGTGTTACGGACGAAATCGATGAGACGTCGTCCGCCACGTGGTATGCAGAGGTCGATATAGCCTACGGCATTGAGCATCTCTCCCGTTGCTTCATGGGTAGCAGGCAATAGTGTCACTACGTCAGGATTGACGTCGAAGCGCTCCAGGACTTCGTGGATGAGTTCTACGGCAGCCTGATTGGAGAGGTCGGCATCGCTGCCACCTTTCAGTACGCAGGCATTGCCGCTCTTGAAACAAAGACTGAAGACGTCAAAGGTGACGTTAGGACGAGCCTCGTAAATCATGCCAATGACGCCAAACGGTACGCTGACACGATGCAGGCGCAGTCCGTTGGGGAGTGTCTTTTCCTTAGTGACATGACCCAATGGTGAGGGCAGGTTAGCCACGTTGCGCATGTCGCCGGCAATGTCGTCGAGACGTTTTTCTGTCAGTTGCAGACGGTCGTAGAGCGGATTCTTCGGGTCCATCTTCGTCAGGTCTTTCTCGTTGGCGGCGAGGATGCGCTCTTTGTAGTCGATGATGGCGTCTGCCACACAATTCAGGATGTGGCTGCGTTGGGCATCAGTCAGGTGCGTCAGCGTACGGCTGGCGGCTTTTACTCGTTTGAATGTTTCTGTCAGTTGCATGGTATGAATTCTGTATGGGGTGTTTCGTTTTGATGTTCAATGAGATGGATGAGAATATCGTCGCGTTCGCCGTTGGCAATGATGACACGGATACCGGCTTGCTGTACCTTCTGTGCAGTGGTGTACTTCGAGTGCATGCCACCACGTCCGAAGGCACTCTTCTCGGCCTTGATGTATTGTGAGAGGTCGGTGCCGGGTTCAACGGTTGGAATAATCTGCGATGCGGGATTGTCGGGATGACCATCATAGATGCCGTCGATGTTGCTCAAGAGGATGAGTGTGTCGGCCTTCATCATCTGTGCGATGAGTCCGGACAGTTCGTCATTGTCGGTGAACATCAGCTCGGTGACGCTAACGGTGTCGTTTTCGTTGACGATGGGCAGCACGTCATTCTCAAGCATGACAGTCATGCAGGCACGCTGATTGCGATACTGTTCTCCTGGCTCGAAGTTTTCCTTCATTGTGAGCACCTGGCCGACATGGATGCCGAATTCGCGGAACAGGTCGTAGTAAAGACCTACGAGCTTCACCTGTCCGACGGCACTGAACAGCTGGCGCTGTTCCACGGAGTCCAGCGAGTGGTCGACTGTCAGCTCACGTCGGCCGCAGGCCACAGCACCCGATGACACAAGGATGACCTCAATGTCCTGACGGCGCAGCCATGCTACCTGATCGACCAGCGCCGACATGCGTGTGACGTCGAGCTTGCCATCCTTGCGTGTCAGCACGTTCGAGCCAATCTTTATCACTATTCTTCTTTTCATTGCGGTAGCCAATTTTTCACTATTTACTATTCCCTTTTCCCTTTTCCCTTTAAAACAGTGCTATGTCTATGATATGTTCAATTTGCGGCTCTTGCCCTATGGTTCCTACTACAGTGATGATATCCAAACGCACCTCGCCATTAAACCGGCAATATTTGACGTAATGGTTCATGGCACTTTTCAGACTCTGTAATTTCTGATAGTTGACTGCTTCCTCAGGATTGCCGAATAGGGTGTTGCGACGTGTCTTGACCTCGACAAAAATCAATGTTCCGTTGGTATCACGGGCAATGATGTCAATGTCGCGATGGCCTGACTTCCAGTCGCGTTCAACAATGGTGTAACCTTTGTGCTGCAAGTAGTCCGCAGCAAGGTCTTCGCCCCATTTACCCAGTTCGTTATGTGCAGCCATCTTTTATTTTTCCGCGTCCTTCTGGCGGATTTCTACGCGACGGATCTTACCGCTGATGGTCTTTGGCAGCTCGTCGACAAACTCCACTATACGGGGGTATTTATAGGGTGCCGTTTCACGTTTTACATGTTGCTGAAGCTCTTTCACAAGGTCGTCACCGGCCTTGTCTTTCCACTCCTTGCCAAGTACGACAGTGGCTTTGACCACCATGCCGCGGATGTCGTCTGGTACACCTGTGATGGCGCACTCCACAACGGCGGGGTGGGTCATCAGGGCCGATTCCACCTCAAATGGACCGATGCGGTAGCCGCTTGACTTGATGACGTCATCAATACGTCCCTCAAACCAGTAGTAGCCGTCTTCGTCGCGCCAAGCCATGTCACCGGTGTGATAGTAACCATCATGCCAAGCCTCGCGGGTCTTCTCCTTGTCACGGTAATACTCTTTGAATAAACCGATAGGCTTGCGGTCGCCCACACGGATAACTATTTCACCCTTCTCGCCATCCTCGCAGCTGGTGCCGTCGGCACGCAACAGGTCGATGTCGTACTGGGCGTTGGGGATGCCCATGGAACCCGGTTTCGGTGTCATCCAGGGGAAAGTGCCGAGGGTCATTGTTGTCTCGGTCTGTCCGAAGCCTTCCATCATCTGAATACCGGTTTTCTCCTTGAACTTGTCGAACACGGCGGGATTGAGTGCCTCACCGGCGGTGGTGCAGTATTCGAGACTACTCAGGTCGTATTTCGAGAGGTCTTCACGAATCATAAAGCGATAGATGGTTGGTGGTGCGCAGAAACTCGTCACGCGGTACTTTTCCATCTGTCGGAGTAGTGTGTCGGCATTGAATTTCTCATGATCGAACACGAAGACCGTTGCACCGGCAAACCACTGGCCATAGAACTTGCCCCAAACGGCCTTTCCCCAGCCAGTGTCGGCTACGGTCAGGTGGAGCGAACCTTCGTGAAGGTTGTGCCAGAAGACTCCCGTCGACAGGTGCCCCATGGCGTACAGGTAGTCGTGTGCCACCATCTTTGGCTCGCCACTGGTGCCGCTAGTGAAGTACATCAGCATGGTGTCGTCGTTATCGTTGACAAAGGCGGGACGTTGGAACTTTGGTGCCTTTTGCCACTCTTTCCTCCAATTATGGAATCCTTCCACCTCACCTAAGGCGATATACTGTTTTACTGTCGGACTCTCAGGCATGGCCAATTTGATTTGTCCTGTGATATAGTCGTCGTCAGCACAGATGATGGCTTTCACCGATGCCCGTGTGTTACGATAGACGTAGTCGTGCTTGGTCAGCATGTGGGTGGCAGGAATGACAATGGCACCAATCTTGCAGAGAGCCAGCATAATGACCCACCACTCGTAATGGCGCTTCAGGATGAGCATCACGGGGTCATTCTTGCCAATACCCAGAGACAGAAGGTACGATGCCGCCTGGTCGGTCTGTTCTTTCAGCTGGGCGAATGTTGTACGAATCTCCTCGCCCTGATCGTTCGTCCATAGTATTGCCAGCCCCTCGGGCTTCTCCTCAGCCCATACGTCCATCACGTCATAGGCGAAGTTGAAGTTCTCGGGAATGATAAACTCCAGGTTCTTATTATAGTCCTCTACAGACGTGAATGTTGTCTGCTTCAAAAATCTTTCTATCATTTTTCTGTGCCTCCTAACTTACTCAACGGTGAATGCTAAGAACTTTACGGCTTTGTCACCGACGGCCAGCATGCCGTGAGGCTTTGTGGCATCGAAATAGATGCTGTCACCCTCGTCGAGAACAATTGTCTTGCCACCGATATATAATTCCATCTGCCCCTCAAGTACAAGGTTGAATTCCTGACCGGGATGGCTGTTCTTGTAAATCGTCCGAGCACCAGGCTTGGGCTCTACGGTGACGATGAAGACGTCCGCCTTATGTCCCACGAACCCACCTACGAGGCTCTGGTACTTATATGCCTTCGTGCGCTCTATGCTCATGCCCTGTCCCTTGCGTGTTACGTAATATGACTTCATGTGCGGTGACTCGGCGAAGATGAGTTCCTCTGTCGACACACCGTATTTGCGGGCAATCTTCATCAGGTTCGATATGGTGATGTCCAGCTCACCACGTTCAATCTTTTCATACTTTTCCACATCGATGCCGATGGTCTCTGCCATCTCGCTCACGGGAATGTCGAGCACGTCGCGCAGTCCGCGCAGCCGCTCGCCTATTTGCTTCAGTTGTTCGTCCATATGCTATGTTATAAAGTTAGAGTGCTGCGGCCATTGCACGGCCAAGGGCTTCACACTGAGCCTTAGTTTCTGGCGTCAGGCTCTGCTTGATTTCCACAGGTTCGCCGACAGGTTCAAAGTGCAGATGCTCGTCATTCCAGCGCTGAATCTCACTGACGGCCTTCGATGCCCAACCAAAGGAACCAAACCATCCCAGCAGGTGGTTCTTGATATCCTTGCCAGAGAGTTCTGAGAGCAACACGTCCATCTCGTGATAAAGAGCGGTGTTATAGGTGGGAGCACCCACGATGAGTCCCTTGTAGCGGAAGACGTCGCGGATGATGTACGAATGGTGCGTCTTCGATACATTATACATGACAATATTCTTGACACCAGCCTCGCTGGCAGCACGGGCAATGACCTCGGCGGCACGCTCAGTATTGCCGTACATGGTGCCGTAGCAGATGACCAGACCAGGCTCCGTCTCGTATTTCGACATACGGTCGTATTCGCTAACGACGCGATCGATATACTGATGCCATACCGGTCCGTGGGTAGCACAGATGTAGTCGAGTTTCACACCGGCCAGTTTCTTCAAGGCATTCTGTACGGGAGTGCCGTATTTACCCACGATGTTGGAATAGTAGCGCACCATTTCGAGCCAGAAAGTATCGCAGTTGATTTGCTCGTCGATGATGCCGCCGTTCAAGGCACCAAAGCAGCCGAAGGCGTCACCGCTAAAGAGCACGGAACCAGCCAGCGTCACCATTGTTTCCGGCCAGTGTACCATCGGAGTGAGGACGAAGTTGAGCGTCTGCTGACCTAGCGTGAGGCTGTCGCCATTCTTCACCTCCAGAGTGCCGTCATTAATGCCATAGAAGCCCTCCATCATTTGGAACGTCTTCTTGTTACCTACAATCTGGATGTTTGGGTAGTATTTCTTGATGAGAGCGATGCTGCCGCTGTGGTCAGGCTCCATGTGATTAATCACCAGATAGTCTATTGGCCGTTCGCCAATGACCTCCTGAATGTGTTCGATGTACTGTGTGAAGAAGTCCACCTCCACCGTATCAATCAGACACACCTTCTCGTCATCAATGAGGTACGAGTTATAACTAACGCCGTTAGGCAGTGGCCACAAGCCCTCGAAGAGCGACTTGTTACGGTCGTTGACACCCACATAATAAATGTTTCCTGTAATCTTCTGCATAGAATTATATTTATTTAGTTCAATCTTCAATGTTCAATGTTTCAAACTCCTTTGGAACATAGTTGTATATGCTGCGGCACACCTCAGCCGAAAATCTTTGGCCACAGCCTATCACAGCGTCCCATTGTTTCTCTGTCAGCCCCTGTTCTATCTGCTGGCGGGTGATGCCCTCTTTGATGATGCCATACAGGAAGCCAGCATTGAAATTGTCGCCCGCACCGATGGTACTCACCGTTTCTGTCTTTTCTACCGGATACAGCTTTTTCATTCCCCCGTCGGCCATGACCACAATGGGGTTGGCAGCCTGCGTATAGATGAACTTCTTGGTGTAGAACATTATCTGCGACCGATAGATCACCTCAGGGTCATCCTTCTTGAAAAGCAACAGGAAGTCCTCCGACGAGCCGCGCACAATGTCCGCCAGCTCAAAGTTCTCCAGCAGGTTAGGCGTCAGCCGCATCACCTCGTGCTGGTGCGAAGCACGGAAGTTGACATCATAGTAGAGAATAGCCCCACGCTGGTGAGCATAGTCCAGAAAACCCTTCACCTGCGGACGGATGACCGGGTTCAGCGCATAGTACGAACCAAACAGCACCACGTCGTCGCGCTGCACGTCAGGATAAGAAAAGTCCAGCCGGTCGTTAGGATGGTCCTTATAGAAGATGTATTCCGCATCGTTCTGTTCATTCAGGAACGCCAGCGACAGAGGCGACTTTGAGTCAGGGTAGACGTTGACGCACGATGCATCACAGCCGTTATCCTCGAGGAACCTGACGATGAGGCGTCCCACGCGGTCGTTGCCCGTTTCACTGATGAAACTCGTCGGTACACCACATCGTCCCAGCGAGATGATGGCGTTGAACGTCGAGCCGCCAGGAACCGCGTGAATAGGCTGGTCATCACGGAAAATAATGTCCAGCACCGTTTCTCCTATTCCTATTATTTTTCGCATATACTTGGAAATTTGACTGCAAAAATACGAATTTTTCAGTTCATAGTCTATGGTTCATAGTTCATAATTGTAGCCGTTTAACATCTTTTATTATAAAAACTATGAAGTGGGAACAATGAACTATGAACTTTTCTTACCTTTGCAGCCGAAATGACGAAATATAACAATACAACACTTCAGAACGGTCTGCGGATCATTCATTTGCCCGCCCCATCACCAGTGGTCTATTGTGGCATTGGCATCAATGCTGGAGCCCGTCAGGAGGCAGCGGGTGAGGAGGGGTTGGCACATTTTTGCGAACATACCACCTTCAAAGGTACCCGTCGCCGTTCGGCACTCCAGATATTGAACTGTCTTGAGACTGTTGGTGGTGACCTCAATGCCTTCACCAACAAGGAGGACACCATCTTCTATGCTGCCATCCAGCGCGAGCATTTTCCTCGGGCTGTCGATTTGCTGACCGATATCGTTTTCTGCAGTGAGTACCCGCAACACGAAATTGAACACGAGGTCGACGTCATCTGCGATGAAATCGAGAGCTATAACGATACGCCTTCCGAGCTCATTTACGATGAGTTTGAGAATCTCGTTTTCCACGGTCATCCCTTAGGACATAATATTTTAGGCACACGAGAGCAAGTGCAAAAGTTCACCACGGTTGATGCACTGCGCTTTACCCGTCGCTACTATCGTCCTGACAATGCCATCTTCTTTGTCTATGGCGACATTGACTTTGCACGGCTGATAAAACGGTTAGAGGGCATAGATGTCGGGTGTTTGACGTCGGAAAACAGTCAATCAGGTGTCACTCTTCCGCCACCTCCTATCGGTCATCTGTCATCAAATACGCATCACCAGGCCCACGTCATGCTGGGTTGCCGTACCTTTGGCTATGACGACCCGCGTCGTATGCCATTGTTTTTGTTGAATAATCTCTTGGGCGGACCAGGCATGAATGCCCGTCTGAACCTGTCGCTGCGCGAGCGCAACGGCCTGGTGTATACTGTTGAGAGCACTATGGCCAGTTATAGCGACACGGGTTGCTGGAGTGTCTATTTCGGCTGTGACCACCACGATGTCAAACGCTGTCTGAGACTGGTCCATCGTGAACTGGACCGTGTGATGCAACAGCCTCTCAGCGAACGCCAGTTGGCAGCAGCCAAGCGTCAGTTGAAAGGTCAGCTCACCATTGCCTGCGACAACCGCGAACAGTTTGCCCTTGACTTCGCCAAGCACTTCCTGCATTATGGACGGGAGCGTAGCATCGAGGAACTCCTGCAGCAGATTGATGCCATCACTGCCTCTCAGTTACAAGATGTTGCTCAGGAACTCTTTGCCCCTGAGCAACTACAGTTGTTGACGCTTTAGCAGTCAAGGATGGCATATATTCAGCGTCAGTTCCTGAGATTCCTTGACAGTGCTGCTACCAGCCGACTTCTTCATCTTTAGCCTGTTTACTATTATCGACAGGCATTGTTGTTACCAAAAGGTTTACCTTTTGCTGTATAATAATCTGCACGCTGGGTGAAGAATATTCTTTTTTAACCATTGCTTTCATATCTTGAACCTTTTTTTATCTGATTATAATCTTTTTTCCGCTATGGATATAGATGCCCTTTGATGTCGGCATGCCATTGATTCTGCGGCCATCGAGAGTGTACCACGCGTCCATTCTTACCTCTTCTTTGATATTCCTAACCTCATGGATACCCGTTGTATTCTCGTCTGGCAAGAGATCGTAGCCAAAACAGGGTGCGCTGATGCCACTGAGATCGAGGTAGGCTCGGTTTGCTCCTAAAGAGAATGAACTGTTACCAGTATGATAGAAGCCTGCGATATAAACGTTACCTTCCTTTCTTCTACCTAAAGAATACTGGAGAGAATTTTCAGAGAGATTTATCGTCGTTCCTGTCAGCGTTCCTTTCAGGAGATTGACGTTTTGTTCCACAACAGAAGAAAGGCCGTCAACGATAGAAAAGGCAGCATAGGTACTACCTTGGCTGTTAATGAGTACCACAGCGGTGTTTTTGGGAATATCGCGGCCTTCATTGTTCGTTTCTGTCAGTTTGACACTGCCGTTATCCACTGTTGTGACGTAATAGGCCTTGGTAAAGTCATCGGCTTGTCTGAGGTCGTACGGAACAAATAGTGTGGCATATGACCTGCTGTCCCCATTACCATCTGTGTTTACCTGATGGAGCGTCACGCCATATTCCTCTCTTGTCAGCGTGATGGTGAAGTTGGTAATCAAGGCATACGAGTTCTTGGTGCTGTTGCTGTTGGCAAACGTGAATGATGTCGAAGGAGCAAAGATGTTATCGACAGTCAAAGTTCCCTGACTGCTTACTCCACCGCTGAAATTAGCTGTTTGATTACCTGCTGTCAACGTGTAGGTTTCACCAGTAATCTTATTAATAACCTGTAATGGTATAGCTCTTGATAACGTATCCTGAAGGAGCGGTAATCGTTATCACGTCTGAAGCGCCAGCAGCAGAAGGACGCATGTCAAAGACACGCTGACCGTTAGCGTTCTCGCGGTTGAAGGCTGTATGGCCTGTCGAGATGGTTATGCCAGCAAAGCCAGATTTTGTATTTGTGATAACGCTCTTCGTCCAGCCGGAGCCGTTGACGTAGGGGGCACTGCCGTCTGTGAGTCCGGTAGAAACAATGGTAGCAGTATTCGTTTGAGCCGACTGCTCCTGAATCATCGCATTGTCGATGACCACGTAGGTCAGGGCGTAGCAGTCACCGTTCTCGTCGTTGCCGATGCTGCCGTCCTCGAAGCAGATGGCGAGGTGGTTGCCGTTGGTAAGTCTCTGCATTGAGTTGGTGGCGGCATTACCAGGCTGGATGTTGAACAACTCTTTCCATGTAGAGGCCTGGTCGAAAGTAACATAGAGGCGCAGGTCTTTCAGACGCTCGTTCTCATACTTCCACATAACGGTCTGCAGAATAGCATCGAAGGAAGAGCTTTCTTCTCCCGAGCGCTTGAAGTAGAGCAGATCGTTGTTACATTCCTTGCTGGCAGGAGTCTTACCCATCACCAACAGGTTACCGTCGTTCTTCAACTCCAGCTTCGACTCTTTGCCCTTACCGTTCAATGGCGTTGGGTCAACAGTCCACGTACTGAAATCGGTACTGGAGTAAAGCAGGTACTCCTTCAGGCTGCCGCCTACCTTCGCATTGATGGTGAAGGCTACGTGCCCATCGCTATAGACAATGCCCTTACCCGGCGTGACGTAGTATGAGGTGGCAGAGACACCACTCCAATTGATGTTGATGGCAGTTGGCGTCGTCCAGCTGGCACCGTCACTACTGGTACTCTTATAGACGCTCGTCAGTCCAGCGTCGTAAGAGTTAGTGCCTTGTGCCATCAGACAGATAATCGTGCTGCCAGACTTTACTACAGCAGGGCCGGCAAAGCCAGAGGGCTGTGTCGTTTCCGTAGCATCCGTACCTGTTCCAATGGCAACGGGGTCGCTCCAATTAACGCCGTTGTCAGTGCTTTTCCTGACTTTCACGTCGATACGGTGACCATAGTTGGAACCATCATAGTCCTTGCCCAAGCCGTTGGGGTTATCGTAGCGGTCTTCGTAGAAGGCCAGCACAGTGTTGTCGGCAATGTTCAGAATGGCAGGATTGCGGTAGTAATGCGCCTCTGTACCGTTGTTCTCTGTCGATACGCGTATGAAACTCTGATGCTTGAAGATGCGCATATTGCCATCGGGGTCGCCCTTAGCGCTGACATCGACGGTCTTTGTGGCTTCTTTGCCATTAACATAGCTGATGCTGACGATGGCAGCATCGACAATTTCCGACTCAGCACCTGCGGCATTGACAATGTCAGCAGTCAGCCAGACGTAATAGCTTTCGTTCATCTTCAGTACAGGACTGCCTGTTGTTGAGATGCTGATGTTGTCCAGTCCATCACCTGTTAATCCATCTGATTTAGAACCAAGCAGCGTAGCAGTGACGCCCTCAGCATGCAACTGGTCTGCAGTGGTGAGGTAGGCTTCCACTTGGCTGAACTGTTCTGCACCAGCCAATGTAAAGGCGAGCGATGACAGTGTGCATGGGGCCTGCGGAACAATCTTTGTGCGCAGCAGCACCTGTTTCTCGTTGCCAACACCCGCTGTGCGACTGCCCTGAGTAACGGTGACGTCGTCCACTGTGAAGCATACGTCGGGGGCATATTTTACTGTAATGGTTTTTGCGTCAGTATTAACAACAGCAGAACCAGCAAAAGCCGAATTGCTTGTGTCAAAATCTGCGGCTGTCGGCGTAACACCTGTCGGCAGGAAGAAATAACCTTTGTTATAAACAGTGGTTGGTCCCTTGACGTCTGTGCGTGTGCATGTCAAAGGTATCTCGTCGGCACCATCGTTGAATTTTACCTTCCAAGGGGTAAGACCAACTGAAGAAAGGTCTACCTTGTGCATACCAAGCTTTGTGGAGCTGGTGATATTCTTGTGTGCCGTTTTGCCAATATAGCCGTCATAGGCTTTCGTGCGGAAGCCAGAGCTTTGGATATAATAAGTACCATCGCCGTTCTGTCCGATGATGAAGTCAGAGCGGTCTAGATGATACCTGATGGGGTAGTTGTTCTGGTAGTTCACGATGAAGAAACCGTTGGGCAACTGCCAGTGGTAATAATCGATACCGTTTTCAGTCTTGTACTTCCACAGATGGAAATAATACATTGCATTGTCCTTGGATGGATTCTGGTCGTAGGTGCCGCCATGACCGATGGGGTACGGGTACTCCAACGTCCCTAAACCATAGGGAGTATCCAATGTATAGAGGGAGTTGCCGTCGAATTCAGGATGTTCGCTGTCGCTGCTAATGCGCAAGGCATACCAGCCGTCCTCAAATGTTGTCGGCAAAGTGGTCACAGATGTCTGACCGCCTAAGAGATTTGCATAGACTCCAGATGGGATGCTACCTGCCGACTCTACAATCTCAAAGTCAGTCTGATTATTCCATGTAAACGTCTTTGTGCCATCCTTGGTGGAGAGCTGATAGGTATTCTCGCCTTGCTTCACCACCCTCAGAGGAACAGCAACATTGTTCTTCGTTTCCCAGTTACCACTTGATGATGGATAGGCAAACATGTTAGTTGACGTATTATATAGGTAATAGTAAATGCCGCCAGCTGGGATGAGCATCCATTGAGAAGCGTCTTTCAGCGTATAAACCTTCCCGTCAGCGTTGAATATGCCTACCCATTCGTAGCTCTTGAACTGGTTGACGTTGGCTTCGCCCTTGGTCCAACCGTGCAACACACTGTTATAGCGGTTCAGGCTATAGTCTGCATTTTCTGTCGAGTTATGACAGTAAGGTGCAAAGATGCCGCTCTTGCCCTCGAGGAAGTTCAGCGTCCATAAGCCAGCCGATGTCTCCTCAGTGGGGGTAAAGGTATGGCTCTCGTTAGTTGCTGATGTGGGAATAGGGAAATACATGCTCGTCGCCTTGCTCTGGATTTTCCACTTGTCACCGTCTTTGATGAAATAGTAAATCACATCATCGTTATTGGAATCGTAGCCGTCTGTGACAGAAAACTTGTCTGTTCCTGCCTTGACATAGCAGCCCGTGCTGTTGCTGACATAGAAGAGCTTATACGGTCTGCCGCTGACTATCTGCGATTCAGCTGTTATTTGTGATAATTGTGTGGTTTGTGAAAAGGCGAGGAGTGTCCCGCATATTGCGAAACACACTGTGAGTAAAAATCTTCTGCTTGTTATAAATATGTTGTGTAGTTATCGAGACTAACGAATTTGCAATCATGGGCAATCATGGGGACAGGTTGCTTGATTCTAGCCAGAATCATGAACCTGTCCCCGTGATTTTACAGTGGGGCGGGGGACATGATTTACTCCTCGACGGAGAAATCGTCTTTGCCTACGCCGCAGATGGGGCATACCCAATCTTCGGGAATGTCTTCAAAGGCTGTGCCGGGGGCGATGCCGCCATCGGGGTCGCCTACTTCGGGGTCATACACATAACCGCAGGTTTCGCAAATGTACTTCTTCATAAGCTTTTTAATGTTTTAATGTTTTACGTTTTCCAATATGGTGTTGATTTTCTCAACGACCGATTCGGGTTTGATATTGTTCAGACAGGCGTAGTCGCCGCGCATGCAGGGTTTCTGACCGAAGATGCTACACGGGCGGCAGGGCAGGTCTACCTGCAGGGCGTTGGCCGTGGTTTGTCCCCAGCCCATGAAACCGGCATAGGGGTGGGTAGCTCCCCAGATGCTGACTACGGGAATGCCTGTGAGCGACGCCAGATGCATGTTGGCCGAGTCCATCGACAGCATGACGTTGAGATGGCTCATGAGAATGAGTTCCTGGCGCAGGGTGGTGAGATGGCGGCTGACATTGACGCATTGGGGGAACTGCTTGCTCCACTCATCAAAATAAATATCTTCCTGTTCGCCGCGCCCAAAGAGGTAAATATGGGCTTGCGGATGTTGGCTGGTGAGTTGTGAAATGACCTCACGCATCAGAGGCATGGGGTAAATCTTGCCTTTGTGGGCTGCGAAAGGTGCAATGCCGATATTTAGAGATTGAAGATTGACCATTGACCATTGACCATTGACCATTGACCATTGACCATTGACCATTGAAGAGGGGAGCTGGCTGAGGTCGCCGCCGCCCTTGGGGAAGATGCTGGTAAACTGGATGTTGATGGAATAGCCCAGACGTTCGAACACTTCAACATAGTTCTGAAAGGATGAGGGCTGCTGGGTCAGCCGCTTGTGCTGGGCAGAGGTGATGCGCCGACGCCCCCGACGGTGCTTGTTGATATGTTCCACGCGATAGCGCCCCATGTTGAAACGCAGGCGCAGAAATTCTGAGCGTAGCACGTTGTGCAGGTCGGCAATGGCGGTAAACTGTTTGGCGGTCAGACGGCGGTAGAGTGCGTTTAGTCCCCTGATGCCGCGATATTCGTGCTTGACATCGGCTTCCATGAAACCGACATTAGGCGCCAGGTCTTCGAACAATGGACGGGCATAGCCACGGCTAAGCATGGTGATGCGGACGTCAGGATACTGGCGTGCCAGCGAATAGATGACTGGTACGGCCATGGCAACGTCGCCCAAGGACGAAAAACGGATAACCAGAATGTGCTCTTTCTTCACGCCTCTTACCTCTTACTTCTAAATCGGCGAAGCCGACACCTCTTAATTCTTACTTCTTATACAGCACCGGATTGGTACTGGGGTCGTTGTACATCTTCATCTGGCGATAGACCTTCATGTACTTTCGACCGGCCTCGATGTCCTCTAACAGTTGGTCGATGGCTGTCGACAGGTCTTTCTGCTGTTCCAGGAGCACGCTGAGCTTAGCCTGACAACGGGCGATGTGCTCGGCGTCGGCGTCGGTGCGCTGTGTTTGTTCCTGCATGTGCCAGATTTTCAGTGCCAGGATGCTCAGACGGTCAATGGCCCATGCCGGACTCTCTGTGTTCAGACGGGCATCGGGCATTGGTGTCACCTCGCTATACAGCTGACGGAAGTAGCTGTCGATTTCCTCCACCAGGTCTGTACGGTCCTGATTGGAACGGTCGATGCGGCGCTTCAGTCCCAGAGCTTCGTTAGGGTCGATGTGCGGGTCGCGGATGATGTCCTCGAGATGCCACTGCACGGTGTCAATCCAGCACTTCAGATAGAGGCTGTGCTCGATGGTGTCGCGGCGATAAGGGTTATTGATGTTTGTATCTACATGGTCAGTCAGGTGATAGTCTCGTATCGCCTGAACGAAAATCTTGTTAGCTTGTTCTGTAAATGTCATAGATTTGATGTTTTGCTTGCAAAGATAAAAAAAATAATTGATAATTGATAATTGATAATTGATAATTTAAAGATTATTTGTAACTTTGCAGGCAATATGAAGATTGTTGTTGACAATAAGATACCTTATATCAGTGAAAAGTTGGCCCAGATAGCCGACGAAGTGGTGTATCTGCCAGGTGCTGCCATCACCGCCGATGATGTGCGTGATGCCGATGCACTGATAGTCCGTACCCGTACCCGTTGTGATGAACAGCTGCTGAAGGGCAGCAGCGTGAAGCTGGTGGCGACGGCAACGATAGGCTTCGACCATATCGATACTGAGTGGCTCGAACGGGCTGGCATCCAGTGGACGAACTGTCCTGGGTGTAATGCCGGTTCGGTGGCACAATACTTAGAGTGTTCCCTGATTTTACTGCAGCGCGACAAGGGGTTGTGTTTGAAGAATGCCACAATCGGTATTGTGGGTTGTGGACATGTCGGTTCGAAAGTGAAGGCTGTTGCCGAACGGTTAGGTATGCATGTGCTGGTATGTGACCCGCCGTTGGAGCAGTTAGCCAACAGGCAAGAGCCAAAAGCCAACAGCCAAAAGCCAACAGCTATCTCCTTCACATCGATGGATGTGATAGAACGCGAGGCCGACGTCATCACCTTCCACGTGCCGCTGACCCGCGACGGTGCCTATGCCACATGGCACATGGGCGACGACGCTTTCTTTCACCGCCTATCGCGTGTACCTTATATAATAAATACAAGTCGTGGCGAGGTGGTCGATAATGACGCCTTGCTTTCAGCATTGAACGAGGGTAGGGTGGCGGATGCTGTTATTGATGTCTGGGAACATGAGCCGCATCTCAACGAACAGCTGTTGCAGCGTGTCTTCATCGGCACACCTCACATAGCCGGCTATTCTGCCGATGGCAAGGTGAATGCCGACAACATGGTCATTGATGCCCTCTGTCGCCAGTTTCGTCTTCCGCATCCAGGCAAGATCGTGCCGCCATCTGTCACCCCCTCACCTCTCCCCTCTTCAATGTTCAATGTTCAATCTTCAACGTTCAATGTTCAATCTTCAATGTTCAATGTTCAATCTCCCCTCTCCCCTCTCACCTCTTACAACCCCCTCACGGATAGCGAAAAACTGAAGAACGACCCCTCATCTTTTGAATTTTTACGTAATAATTATCCGGTTCGACGTGAACAAATTGGCATGTAAAAGTGTCAAAAGTACATTTTGTGGCGCAAAAAACTGCACAGGTTGGGGTGGTTTGTGCAATAAGGAGCGCTTTTTTTAAGAAAAGATTTGCGTATGTCAAAAAAAATGTGTTACTTTGCACCCGCTAAGCGACACTTTGTCGCCCAGTTTTCAGAATAAGAAATCAATTATTAACATTTTAAAGAAGAAAATTATGTCAGAAATTGAAAGCAAAGTAAAGGCAATTATCGTAGACAAACTCGGTGTAGACGAAGCAGAAGTAAAGCCCGAGGCAAGTTTCACTAACGACCTGGGTGCTGACTCACTGGATACCGTTGAGCTCATCATGGAGTTTGAGAAGGAGTTCGGTATCTCTATCCCCGACGACAAGGCTGAGAAGATTGGTACTGTTGGCGACGCTATCGCTTACATCGAGGAGAACGCAAAATAAAAATTCAATTGATAATTGACAATTGACAATTGAGAATTATGATTAGTTTCGGCCTCTTTGTGGTGTCGGAATAATCATAGTTCTCAATAGCGTTTAAATAATTGTCAATTATCAATTATCAATTATCAATTAAACGAAATGGAATTAAAAAGAGTAGTAGTAACAGGACTTGGTGCCGTTACCCCTCTTGGCAACTCTCCCGAGGAAACTTGGAAGAACATGCTGGCAGGTAAGAACGGTGCTGCTCCTATTACAAGCTTCGATACCACCAACTTCAAGACCAAGTTTGCCTGTCAGGTAAAAGACCTTGACGTCAACGAATACCTCGACCGCAAGGAAGCTCGCAAGATGGACCGCTACACACAGCTGGCCCTCATTGCTGCCAAACAGGCTGTTGAGGACAGCGGCATGGACTTGGAGACGGAAGACAAGGACCGCATCGGTGTGGTCTATGGCGTGGGTATCGGCGGTATCCAAACCTTCCAGGATGAGCTGGTCTATTATGGCACTCACCGTGAGGACGGACCCAAGTTCAATCCGTTCTTCATTCCGAAGATGATTGCCGACATTGCTGCCGGTCAGATTTCCATTATGTATGGTTTCCACGGTCCTAACTATATCACCGCTTCGGCTTGCGCTTCGTCGTCGAATGCCTTGGCTGACGCTTTCAACCTCATTCGTCTGGGTAAGGCCAACATCATCCTGGGTGGTGGTGCCGAGGCTGCCATCTGTGAGACGGGTGTCGGTGGCTTCAACGCCATGAAGGCTCTGTCGACACGCAACGATGAACCCGAGAAGGCCAGCCGTCCGTTCAGTGCCAGCCGCGATGGTTTCATCATGGCCGAAGGTGCCGGCTGTCTCATCCTTGAGGAACTTGAGCATGCCAAGGCCCGTGGTGCCAAGATCTATGCTGAGATGGTTGGTGCCGGCATGAGTGCCGATGCTCACCACATCACGGCTTCTCACCCCGAGGGTCTCGGTGCCAAGCTGGTGATGCGCAACGCTCTGGAGGATGCCGGTCTGAAGCCCGAGGATATCGACTACATCAATGTGCATGGCACGTCGACTCATGTCGGTGACATCTCTGAGGCCAAGGCCATCAAGGAAGTGTTTGGCGATGCTGCCTTCAAGCTCAACATCTCAAGCACGAAGTCGATGACTGGTCACCTGCTGGGTGCTGCCGGTGCTGTTGAGGCTATGGCTACCGTGCTGGCCGTCCAGAACGACATCGTTCCTCCGACGATTAACCACGAGGACGACGATCAGGATCCTGAGATTGACTACAACCTCAACTTCACCTTCAACAAGGCTCAGAAGCGCGAGGTGCGTGCCGGACTCAGCAACACGTTCGGATTTGGTGGACATAATGCCTGCGTAGTTTTCCGTAAGTATGTGGGTTAACGATATCATTGATCGCATCAAGCTCCCTTTCCGCAAGGAGAAGGAGCTTTTTTCTGCGCTCTACGGGATTCTGGGCTTCTATCCGCATAACCTGACACTCTACAAGCAGGCTTTGCTGCATAAGAGTATGGGGCGCCGCAACGAGAAGGGCAAGCCACTGAACAACGAGCGTCTGGAATTCCTGGGCGATGCCATCCTCGATGCCGTGGTTGGCGACATTGTCTTCCGTCATTTCGAAGGCAAGCGCGAGGGATTCCTGACGAACACCCGTTCTAAGCTGGTCAGCCGCGACACCTTGGGCAAGCTGTCTAAGGAAATGGGTATTGCCGACCTGATCAAGTCGGCAGGCCATAGCACGTCGCACAACAGCTACATGAACGGCAACGCCTTCGAGGCCTTGGTGGGTGCCATCTATCTCGACCGCGGCTACGATGCCTGCATGCGCTTTATGGAGAAGCGTATCCTGGCACAGGTCATCAACATCGACAAGGTGGCCTACAAGGAAGTCAACTTCAAGTCGAAGCTGCTGGAGTGGAGTCAGAAGAACCGTGTCAAGCTGGAATTCCGTGAGCAAAGTCAGGACCGCGACGACAAGGGCAGCCCCGTGTTCACCACTCTGGTGCTGATTGAGGGTGTACAGGGTTGTGAGGGTACGGGCTATTCTAAGAAGGAGAGCCATCAGGTAGCCTCCAAGGAAACCCTGCAGCGTCTGCGCCGTGAACCCCAGTTCATCGATGCCATCTTTGCCGCTAAGGCCGACCGCACCAAGATGGAGGAAGAGCCTGTCATGGCCGCTCCCGATTTGGAAAAGCTGCAGCAAGAGCAGCAGAACTTTATAGAGGTAAGAGGTGAGAGGTCAGAGGGAAGAGATTACCCTCAAAGTGAGGAAAAACATAAGCAGCAGAACAATTCTCCCAGCTCTCAGCTCACATCACTCACCTCTGATGATGAGATGACTCTCGACGATATCACCGCCCTTTCCCGCGAGAAGACCCGCGAGGAAATCATTGCCGAGGCCGAGGCAGCCGCCTTTGCTGAACTGGAACAATAAAAATCGCTCAGGGACTCTCCTGAGCGTTTTTGTTTTTATTCTTTTAATTTTTCAATTTTATAATTTTTCAATTTTTCAATTTTTCAATTTTTCAATTTTTCTACAAATGTCCTGATGGCGTTGATCAGTGCATCGTTCTCCTCCGGCTGTTGCGCTGCCACGCGGAAGAACTGGTTTGACAGACCATAGAAATTACTACAGTCGCGAATCAGAATGCCGTGTTCATGTACGAGGTACGACTTTAGCTCCTTGGCCGTCGACAGTTCTATTTCACAAAGCATAAAGTTTGTCTTGGTATCGAAGACGCGAATGCTAGGAATGTTGCGCAACTCTCCACGCAGACGTTCCGTTTCGGCCAGATAGGTGTCCAGGTCGTCAACAACAGGTTGCCCTTGGGTAATCAGGAACTTTCCGGCCTCGATGGCCAGGGCGTTGACCGACCATGGGGTCTGTCTGTAGCGCAATAGGTGAATGATGTTGGGGTGCGCCGTGATGTAGCCCAGTCGCAAGCCCGGAATACCGTAGGTCTTGCTGAACGAATGGAGCAGACACAGGTTGGTGACCCCATTCATCTCGCGAGCTCTCAACAGCGGCTCCTTGGTATAGCACTCATACGACTGGTCGATGACAAATGTGTAGCGGGGCGAACGGCGTACCACATAGTCGAGGAACCCCTTCATCAGTACGTTGCCGCTGGGGTTATTGGGGTTGCATATCCAGTATACGCGGTCCTTAGGCAGGTGTGACAGCTCGTCGGTATTCTCGAACGAGATGATGTGATTGTGCAGACGGCAGGCGTCGGCATACTCGTTGAATGTCGGCTGAGGAATGACCGATGCACTATGGTGGAACTGCTGGGCTATCAGGTAGATGGCCTCAGTGACACCGTTCGTTACCATGACGCATTCTGGTGAGATGCCCTCCTTCTGGGCGATGAGCTGTTCCAGCAGGAACGACGTCGGCTCAGGATAGTGGCTGACACGGTCGAATTGCTCCATCAGATATGCCTTGAGTGCCGAGTGGTCAGCATTCAGGCAGATGTTCGAGCTGAAGTTCATCTTCACCAAGTCATCGTAGCGGTAGATATCGTCGCCGTGTCCGTCGGTCATAAAAATAGGAATTAGAAATTATAAATTAGGAATTATGATTACTTATGCTGTGTGTAAAACTATGAACTATGAACTTTGATTTGGAGCGTGGCGCGGTCGAAAGTGATGCCGTCCCGTTCAATGAATCGGCTCAGCGCCCCTTTCTCAGCCAGTTCTCGTGGTGTACCGACACTCAGTCCCGTCGGTTCCATCAGCCAGAGGTTGTCGGCCAGCTGCAGCGACAGCTCCACGTCATGTGTCGACAGGAAGATGGTTTTCTGCTCGTCGATAGCCAGGCGACGCAGCAGCTGCATCATCTCCACCTTGCTGGGGAAGTCGAGGAAGGCGGTCGGTTCGTCCAGGTAGATTACGGGCGTCTGCTGAGCCAGCGCCTTGGCTATCATTACCTTCTGGCGCTCACCGTCGCTCAGCGTATGAATCATGCGGTCGGCCAAGGCCTCGATGTGTACCAGTCCGATGGCCTCGGCCACTATCTGATGGTCTTCAGCATTCAGACGTCCCCAGAATCCCGTGTATGGCGACCGTCCCATGCCGACCAGTTCCGTCACCGTCATGTTCTGTACGTCCGGCTTCTCCGTCAGCACCACCCCAATCAGTCGGCTCAGTTCCTTATCGGTAAATGTGCCAATCTCCTGACTCTTGTCTCCAGACTCCTGTCTCTGGATAAAAATCTCCCCAGCCAATGCCGGTTGAAATGCCGACAGCGTCCTGAGCAGCGTCGATTTGCCGATGCCGTTCTGTCCCAGCAGACACGTCAGCTCGCCACTCTTGATGGCGGCATTCAGTCCGCTGGCCACGACCCTGTCGTTGCCTTTCGCCGTGTAGCCGATGCTGAGGTTATGTAGTACAACTGTCTCCATTCCGCTTGCAAAGATACGAATAAGCGAGGACAATACAAACAAAAATGTCATTTTTTTTGTTTGTATTGTCGAGCGAAAGTATCTTCACCAAGGGTGAAAGATACAAAATAATTGATAATTGATAATTGATAATTGATAATTTTTTGTACTTTTGCAGGCAAAATAGCAAAAGAGACGAAAAAGAGAACCATGGCCATCCGTTATACCCATCGTGAAGAGCTGTTGAATTCCTGGTCGCACGCCGCAGGCATCCTGCTGGGTGTGACGGTAGGCATCATCTTTTTGGTCATGGCGTTCCGTGGCGACAGCTCATGGGCAAGGGTAGGCGTCATCCTCTACCTGTTCGGCATGCTGGGCTCCTATGTGTCGTCGACAATCTACCATGCCCTGCCGCGACGCTCGAAATGGAAAGAGCGCCTGCGCCGCTGGGACCATGCCGCCATCTACTGGCACATAGCGGGCAGCTATTCACCCCTGACGTTGGTAGCCCTGTTGAACGCCAATTCTCAATTTTCAATTCTCAATTCTCAATTCACCCTCAACTGGGGCTGGCTGCTGTTTGTCTTCGTGTGGCTGTGCGCCATCGCGGGTACCATTGTCAGCTTTGTAAACCTGAAGGAACACTCCAATCTGGAAACGTTCTGCTTCATCGCCATGGGACTGAGCGTACTCGTCGCATTCAAACCACTGCTGAACAGTGTCAGTACAGCAGCCGTCGTGTGGCTGATTGCCGAGGGCGTGAGCTACATCACCGGTGCCATCTTCTACACCTTCCATCGCAAGCGCTATATGCACTCCATCTTCCATTTCTTCGTCCTGATGGGAAGCATCTGCCACATCATTGCCGTCTGGGACGTCCTGATGGAGTACCTGTAGAATGAACGTACGAACAACATGACTGCTCACATAGATGACGTCATGCGGGGAACCTCATGATGAGATTCCCCGCGGGTCCTCTGTGGAGAGGCATATATAGAGTTACAGCAATTATTTGTGGCTGCCATGATGGCCAGGGGTGCTGTGATGACCCTCGCTGCCGTGGTGTCCAGGCTTGTCGTGGTGTCCATCGCTGCCGTGATGACCAGGCTTGTCGTGGTGGCTGTCATGCGGTGCGGGATGGTTGTGGGTGTTACGCCAAGTCCGGCTGTTGCCATGGGCGTCGGGATGGTGGTGGTGACGTCCCTTGTAGCTGCCGTATCCCTTGGGGTGGGGATGGTAGAAGCGACCTCTGTCGTAGTGAGCGTACACTGCAAATGACCAGCTGCCGGCTTTCCAAGCCACGGGGCGGTAGAAGTGTTCAAGAGTTAAGAACTTATCGTACTGCCAGGCGTTCAATACATGGCGGAGGTCATCGTTGCGGCGGTCCCACCAAATGCCAAAGATGTCGGCGTGTCCATTGAGGCTCATCAGGTAGTCGAGGTTAATCTCGTAGACGGTCTCATACTGTGCAGCGGTAAGGTTCAGCTCGTAAGCCATCTTGTCGCTCAGGAACAGAGCGTCGCTCTTTGCTGCGTTATAGCTCATTGCGTTGGCCGAGACGGTCATGACCATCGTCATTGCCAGAATCATTAACTTCTTCATAGTTTAATCTCCTATACTTTAATTTGTGAGACATTTGTTTCTTGATCACGGTGCAAAGTTCGTGATAATTCGTGGCATTTCAAAAGGATTATTCCTAAACTGGCAGGGTGTTTTTCCTAAACCTTCGTAGGGAAATCCGCCAGAGCGGGTGATCATATTGAACAATCGACCATGGTCACGTAATAGAACCCATCAGCGGGTGCAAATTTTTGCAGCCTGATGTTTTTGGGGGAAAAATTTGGCGGTATCCCTAAAAAGCCTTACCTTTGCACGGCGTTTTTATGTAACACGAATCAAAAGCTGAACAGACATGGCACATCCGGAACGGACAATCAGATATTTATTTTTGGCCTGTATGATGTCAGTCATACTGCATGTTGGAGCTCAGGAGCACATGTCCTTTGCTTCCGACTATGCCCGCTTGTATGTGGGTGCATTTGAGCCACAGTACCAACTCAGGTTGTGGCACGACATACCATATTATAGTGACAAGGTGGATTTTTATACGGGCCGCGTCAGTTATTATGGCGTAGTGTATGATGATGTACAACTGCGCTTTGACCAATTCATGCAGAGGATAGTTGTTCAAGCCCCCGGAAACAATTATATCTGTCTGCCAGAACAAGCGCATGTCGACTGGTTTGAGATGGACGGCCACAGGTATGTGCATAATCCGGAGGACAGCACACACTATGCGGCCCTGCTTTGCGATGGGAGCACCAATGGCCTCCGGTTGTATCATAGTGTGTGGAAGATTGACAATGGTGACATGTATTATGGTACAAGGAAGCTGCTGAAGACACTCAGAACCTTGGAGCATTATACACTCGTCACTCCAGACGGGGAAACGCATCACGTGAAGCGGTTATCCGACGTGACAAAACTCTTTCCAGAACAGAAAAAGCAAATCAGGCAGACGGCGAGGAAAAACCATCTTTCCTTCTCAAAGAGCAAGCGCGAGGGTAGTCTTACGACGTTGGTTAGTCAATTGGAAATTGACAATGGACAATGGACAATGGACAATGGAAAATTCTCTCAGAGAGAGTATGGCGATGCGAGGACAATGGATAATGGAGAATTGCAGCAAGGCGCAGCAAATAATTCTCAATTATCAATTATCAATTCTCAATTAATAAAAGGTATTCCCGTTCTCGACAGCGATACCGTATCGATAGACGCCGGTTCGGCAAAGACAAGGACCTATATTGTGCCGGGGGTGAAGAAGGCAAGGGCTAGTATTGCCGATGACCAGGAATTGGACGAGATTGTGGTTGTGGGTGGTCGGCCGTCGTCGGTGGACAACGTCATCATGGGTTCTGAGAAGTTCAAGCCCCAGCTGCTGAAAAACATTCCCTCGGCCTTTGGTGAGTCGGATATCATGAAGATAGTGCTCTCGCTGCCTGGTGTCACTACCGTTGGAGAGGCTTCAAGCGGTTACAATGTGCGAGGCGGTGCCACCGACCAGAACCTGATACTATTCAATGGCGGTACAGTCTTTAATCCGTCCCACCTGTTCGGCCTGTTCGCGTCGTTCAATTCAGATGCAGTTGAGGATGTGGAACTGTTCAAGTCGAGCGTTCCCGTGGAATATGGAGGTAGAATCAGTAGTGTGCTGAAGGTCAACTCGAAGGAGGCTAACATGCAGAAGTTTACTGGTTCTGCCAGCATTGGTGTGCTTACCAGCAAGGCGACGATAGAAGTACCCATCGTAAAGGACAAGGTGTCGCTGCTGCTGAATGGCCGCACGACTTATAGTGACTGGATACTGAAGAAGCTGCCGGAGAAGAGCGGCTACAAGGACGGAACGGCGAACTTCTATGACCTGGGTGGCGTGCTGACGTGGAAGCTCAACAGCATGAACCGCGTGAAGGTCAATGGCTATTGGAGTCAGGACAAGTTCTCGTTCAGCTCAGATGACAGTTACGGCTATCAGAACAGTAACTTCTCAGCCGAGTGGCGTTCGATGCTGAATGAGAAGATCACGGCCACGCTGTCTGCCGGAATCGACCACTACGATTATTTCAACGAGAACAGGGCAACGCCTTCCATGGCCGCACGACTGAGTTTCGGTATCGACCAGCTGTGGGGCAAACTCCACATCCGTCATCGCTTGTCTGAAAAGCAAGTCATCACCTACGGTCTCTCCATGCAGCACTATAATGTGCAGGCAGGAAAGTATGAGCCGGTGGGCGATGCATCCTACGTCAAGAGCGACCAGCTGCAGCGTGAGAAGGCATTGGAGAGCGCAGCCTATATCAGTTACGAACTCCCTCTCACAGAAAAGCTGACGGCATCTGCCGGTTTGCGCTATTCCATGTTCAATGCCCTTGGTCCACGTGACGTGAATTATTATGAAGACGACCAGCTTCCAACAGAGGAAACATTGCTGGAGACTCGGCATGAGTCTGGCATCATCAAGACCTATCATGCTCCAGAACTGCGCTTGTCGGCGCTCTATGCCATCCAGGAAAACCTTTCTCTGAAGGTTGGCTTCAATACCATGCACCAGTATATCCATAAGGTGTCGAATACATCGATTGTGTCGCCTACTGACACCTGGAAGCTTTCCGACCCTAACATCAAGCCGCAGAAAGGATGGCAGGTTGCTGCCGGCATCTATCACGAGACAAAGAACAAGAAATACGAGCTCTCTGCCGAAGTGTACTACAAGCACATTGACGACTATCTGAATTATCGCAATTCGGCCGTGCTGCTGATGAACCCACACCTTGAGACCGACGTGATCTCAACCAAGGGGAAAGCCTATGGCGTGGAGCTGCAGGTGAAGAAACCTGTGGGCAAGGTGAACGGATGGGTGAGCTATACCTTCTCGCGCTCCTTGCTCCGCCAGGATGACAAGGGGGTGAAGAAACCGCTGAATGATGGTGACTGGTATCCCTCCGAATACGACAGACCCCACGAGGTGAAGGCTGTGCTCAACTTCAAGTTCACCGAGCGATACAGCTTCTCAAGCAACTTCAACTATGCCACCGGCCGCCCGACGACGCTGCCAACAGGTAAGTATTACAACTCGTACTACCAGAAGTTCATGCCCTATTATTCCGACCGCAACACATACCGTATTCCTGACTATATGCGTCTGGACCTTGCATTCAATATCGAGCCGACCCACAAACTCACCAGTTTCCTCCACACGTCGTTCTCCATTGGTGTGTACAACGCCCTCGCACGCAGGAATGCCTATAATATCTATTATACCAACGAAGGGGATAATATTAAAGGCTATAGGCTGTCTGTGTTTGGCACTGCCATTCCGTACGTGTCACTTAATATAAAGTTTAATTGAACATTGAAGATTGATAATTGACAAATGAAACGATTGCTATATAATTTGACATGCCTCGTCTTTGGCGCATTCGCACTGTTAAGCTGTATTGATGAATATGACGCGGACATTGCTGCCGAGGATTCCAACTTGCTTGTTGTCGAAGGCACGATATGTTCTGCGGAATTGAATAAGTTCTATCTGTCGCGCACACAGGATATCAAGGCTACCCATGCACCCAGGATGGTCACGGGAGCAAGTGTTTCTGTACACGGCAGCGACGGTTCCGAATACAAGGCGCAGGCCACCGATGACTATTACGCCTGCTGGATTGAGCAGCTTGATCCTGACGTCAAGTATTATCTGCATATTGAAGCGGATGGCGAGGTGTATGAATCAGAACCTCAGCTACCTCTTCGAACAGAAAAGATAGCTCGCGTTGAAGGGTCCCAGCCCACGCCTGATAGCAATATCGATGTGCTCGTCACCCCCGAGGCCCCCTTTGATGCCAGCAAGACTAATTACTATACCTGGTCGTACATTGAGACCTGGGAAGTGCATCCTGATTATACCACCTACGTGTATTTCGACACCAACACCATGCAGAAGGTCGATTCCATCGGCATCTTTCCTGAACGCGGATGGATGGATGCCATAGGCTCGAATATCTTGGTCGAAGCCACCACCCATTATGAAGGCCAGCACATCCAAAAGCTCAAGCTTTACGACATTGACAACAGCGATGAGCGTCTCTATTACAAATATAGCGGATTGGTGCAACAGCGTGCCATATCAAAGGATGAGTACGAATATGAATGTGCTCGGCGCCAAGCCAGTTCCGAGATGGGCGGATTGTTCACGCCGCTACCGTCAGCCCTGCCCACCAATATCCGTTGCCTCACGTCAGGCAAGTCCGTGATAGGGTTTGTAGGGTGTGCGCTGAATGTGGCTAAATACAGGTTTTTCTTCTCTCCTCTTGATTTCTCTGTCAACCACCCGTATAAAGGCGACAAGCGTGTCTGGCTCAAAGACTGTACCATAGATGAATGCCTGCGAATGGCCAATCAGGGCATGTGGCTCTGCGAATGGGATGACAACAGAATGAATGGTGGAGGACCGCTGAATACGGCTTGGGCCACCAAGCATCAACTTGATGTCCGTGCGAGAGGCGCCTATACCGAAGAGCCTGATTTCTGGCCGTTAGACGAGAATTGAGAATGTGGAATGAGGAATGTGGAATGTGGAATGGTCGGCTTCGCCGATTAAGAAATAAGAGTTAAGAATTAATTGAGAATTCGTCATTCAAACATCACAGCGAAGCGAGAATAATTCAACACTCAAAATTCAACACTCAAAATTAAAATTGATAATTGAGAATTGAAGATGAAGAATAAGATATTATCACTGATAGCAGCGTTGCTGCTTACCCTGAGCACCTTTGCTGCACGTGTAGAGACTGATCGTCCCTGGTATCTTGCCGGTGAGGCGATGAAAGTCAGTGTGACGACCGCTGATGCCTTGATTGCCTATGCTGAACTGTGCGATATGCATGGTTTGGCGACAGGTGTTGTGCTAGGTCTTCAAGGTGGGCAGGGAACAGGTGTCATCGAATTGCCGCCCCATCTCCATAGCGGCTACTATGTGTTGTCAGTCTATACTCGCGACGACTCCCAGGTGGCTCACCAACTTGTGGCTATCGTCAATCCTCTTCACAAGAATGTAGACGACGATATCAAGTGGGTGACGGCCGATAGTTGTTGGGCGGCGTGTGATGGCACTGCCGATTTGGTAAGCCAGAAGGATGTTGATGAGCGCGAGACGGAAGGACATATCATCAAGGCGCGTGTCAGCAATGTTCGTGGCGGCAAGACGTACGAAGGCAGCCAGATTCTTCCTTCCTTAAGTATCATTGGCCAGCAGATACATTATTTTGAGGGGAAGATGGTCGGCGACTCCACCGCTGTTTTCTACACCTTCGGCATCCACGGCAAACTGCCGTTGGTACTCAGTGCCGTGACCTCTACCGGCGAGAGCCTGCCCATTGAAATGATAAGCCCGTTTGCCGCGTTGCTCCCCAAGCGACTTCCGCATCTCGTATTCCATTACAAACGCAGCGAGGTGGAAGCACGCTCCCTCGACATGCAGCGGCACCAGATAGCGATTGCACCAGCCAAACGCGAAATAAAGATGGGTGATCACTCTGACGACACGGCTGAAGAAGGACGCCTGTTGCCCTACCAGGAAACCATACATGGCATCCGTCCTTATCTCTCCTATAATCTTGACGAGTACCGTCAGTTCCTGACCATCAGGGAGGTGCTGCTTGAATATGTGCAATGTGTCTCGAAAAGGAAAAGCCATGGCGTACAGCAGCTGGTGGTCCAAACAGAACCGGACCAGTACAATAAGACCTTACCCTCATTGGTTCTGATTGATGGCATGCCCGTCATGGATACAGAACGGCTGCTGAACTATGATGCCCGACGTATTCATTATATTAACATCTACGGCGACCAGTTCACATTTGGCAATGGCGTATATAGTGGCCTGCTGTCGTTCATCACACGTTCTGGGCGACTCACCAACTATCCCACCGAGCCCAACTTCCAGTATCTGGTGTATTCTTTCCCCGAATAATACACAATCATGGGGACTGGTTTCTACAAAAAACGCTGACCTGCTGGCCAGCGTTTTTTACATTTTTACATTTTTACATTTTACATTTACATTAAGCGTTCATCTTACTTTACGTATTCAGCAAAGTCGGTGAGCTTCATGTCGCCCTTGCGAGCCAAAGTGTCGTGCATGGCAAAGGCGGCAGGCAGGTTGTGACGGGTCTGACCCATCTTCGAAATCTTCAGGTAGTCCCACAGCAGCTGCTTGTAGTCGGGGTGTGCACAGTTTTCGATGATGCACTCGGCACGCTGTGCCGGCGACTTGCCACGCAGGTCGGCAATACCCTGTTCGGTGACGATGATGTTGACGTCGTGCTCGCTGGAGTCCTGATGTGACACAAAAGGAACGATGGAGCTGATGACGCCTCCCTTGGCCACGCTGGGACAGGTGAAGATGGAGAGGTAGGCGTTGCGGATGAAGTCGCCCGAGCCGCCGATACCGTTCATCATCTTCACGCCGCTGATGTGGGTGGAGTTGACGTTGCCGTAGATGTCGGCCTCGATGGCGGTATTGATGGCGATGACGCCTAAGCGACGGATGATCTCAGGCGAGTTTGAAATCTCGCTCTGACGCAGCGTCAGGTGGTGGCGCATGTAGTCCATGTTGTCATAAACCTGCATCAGGCAGTCGTTGCTGACGGTCAGCGAGCAGGCGGAAGCGTCCTTCACACGTCCGTTGAGCATCATGTCGATGACGGAGTTCTGGATGACCTCGGTATAGATGTTGAAGTCAGGCACGTGCTTGTCTTCACCCAGGGCGCCGAGGATAGCATTGGCTGTGGAGCCTACACCGCTCTGCAGGGGCAGGAACTCCTTGGGGATGCGACCCTTGTGCATCTCCTCGACTAGGAACTCTGCTGTCAGGAAACCGATCTTGTCGGTCACGGGGTCGCTGTCCTTGAAGGCACGGGCCTCGTCGGGGATGTTGCATTCTACGACGCCCACCACCTTGTCCTTGGGAATGGAGACGTAGGGCTGGCCGATGCGGTCGCCGACGTGCTCGATGGGAATGGCCTTGCGATAAGGGGGATCCAGCGGCTCGTAGACGTCGTGGATGAACTTGGCATTGGGGTTGTGGAACGAGTTGAGTTCCAGAATGACCTTCTTGGCCAGACGGGCTCCCGTGGGAGAGATGCCACCGGCAGCGGTCAGATAGACGTGATAGTCGTTGCCGACCTCCTCGATGTCGCACACCTCAAGGATGGCCCAGTCCAACGGACCGTAGAAACCGTAGCGCAGCTCCTGTGCCATGTGGCTCAGGTGCAGGTCGTTGTAGGGTATCTCGCCCAGATTGACGTGCTTGCGGAAATCGGGGTTGGTGGTGTAGGGTGCACGGTAGAGCAGTGCCTGGGCGTTGGCCAGGTCACCGTCGGTGCTCTGTCCGGTGGATGCTCCCGTGAAGATGGCCACCTTGAACTCGCGACCAGCCTCATGCTCGGCGATGGCAATTTTTGCCAGCTCCTTGGTGGTTGCCTTGGCCACGCCAGCGGGCGTGAAGCCACTCATGGCGATGTGGTCGCCATTCTTAATCAGTGCCGCAGCCTCTGCGGCAGTCAAAACATTGTACATGATTATTCTATTGTTTTGTCCAAATTATTTTGAGTGTTGAATTTTGAGTGTTGAATGTTGAATTGTTCTCGCTTCACTGCGATGTTTGAATGATGAATTCTCAATTAATTCTTAACTCTTAATTTTTAATCGGCGAAGCCGACCATTCCACATCCCTCATTCCTCATTCCACATTCTCAATTACTTTTTCTTCTTGAAGGGATTGATCTTGTCCAGCTTCTTCTTGAGACTACCGGCCTTGTCTTGGTTGACAATGAGGTTGGCCTCCTTGTCCTCACACTTGATGACCACGATACCGGAACGGTCCTCCTCGGTGGTGTTCTCAGAGGCCTCGACGGAAATCTTGTCCTTGCTGGTGTATACGGTGAGCCATTCGGGTACTTCGGCCACTACCCAGTCATCGTAGTTGCAGTTAATCTTGACACTCTGTGTGGCACCTTCCTTGGGCTTGGCCTTGAAGTCCAGACGGTTGTCAGAGAGTTCCAGCTTGACGTCGGTACGGGCGGGCTTGGCTGCAGGAGCCTCCTGCTTGGGTTTCTCCTCAGCGGAAGTCTTGTCACCCTTCTTGTCTTTATTTTTGGGCTTGCTGAGACTCTTGATGTTGTTGTTACAGACGGCAATCTGGTTGTCGCACATCTTCTTCTTGTCGGCAGCGGTATAGACAGCCTTGGCAGCATTGAACTTATTGATAGCTGCTTTCTGTGAAGGGATGGTCATCACTCGCTGCAGGTTCTGTCCTTCGAGGAACAGCTTGTCGCCACTGGACTGCGCCTTCACACCGATGGTCATGCAGGCCATCAGCAGAACGACGAGCAGGCGGAAATACTTATTACATTTCATATTCTTAGTTGTTTTGTCCAAATTCTCAATTGTCAATTATCAATTGTCAATTCTCAATTACTTTACTCCCTTAAGGAATTCCTCTACAGCCTTGGCACGGTCGCTGAATAGCTTCGACAAATCTTCTTCGCCACTTGAGGCTAGTGCTTCGGCTTGTACGGCCAACTCACCCTGAGCGGAACGTAGGGCGGCAACGACTTTCTGCTGACGGCTGGCAACGTCGACCTTCACCTTGTAGGTCTTGTCCTTGGCCACCATGTCGGCAACCTCCTGATAAGCCTTGTAAGCTGCCATCAGCGACTTTTCGTAGTTGTCGTTCTCTTTGTCCATGCCTTCGGCAGACTCCTGGTCGGCCTTGTCGAGCTTGGAGTTGACATCTGCCATGAACTGCGTCTTCTTCTTCTCGAACTGGGCCTTCTCAGCCTGTGCCTTGGCCTCGTCCTGCTTGTTCTTGGCCACCACACCGGCAATGCCCAAAATGACCACTAAGGCGGCAGCGGCAGCGGCCATCATCATCTTCTTCTGCTTTGACAGGCCACCCTTCATGCTGTTGGGGTTCTCTAAGGCCACACGCATCTCGGCAGAGGTTTGGAAACGCTCTTCCTGCTTCTTCTCACAGGCCTTGGCGATGATGGCGCGCATGTCCTTGTTCTTGATGACGTCCAACGGAAGCTTTTCCTTGAGCTGCTTCTCCAGAATGTCGTGACGGGCACCCTCGAACGGGGTGTGTCCCACGATGCACTGGTAGAGCAGGATACCCATGGCATAGATATCCGTCGTCTGGTTCTGGTGCTGGATGTCGCCCAGTGCCAACTCGGGGGCGGCATACTCGGGCTTACCCATGAACTTACCGGCAACGGTCAGGGATTTGTCGCTGGTGGTCAGCGTATTCATCTGCTTGGCAATGCCGAAGTCGATGAGCTTGATGTGGCCGTCGCTGGTGACCATGATGTTCGACGGGTCGATGTCGCGATGGATGTAGCCGGCATCGTGCAGGGCCATCAGACCCGACAGCACGTTGACTACGATGATCTTGGCGAAGTGCTCGGGGTCGTTCTTGAAGTCCTGCATCAGCTTCACGGCATACGCCACGTCCTCGCCGTCGCGGTCGGTGGTCTTGCCTTCGAAGATGTCATACAGCGATACGCCGTTGAGCAGCTCGCTCACCACGTGGTAGTGCTTTACCACTCCTGTCGGTGTCTGCTCGTCAATCTCAATGAATCCCAGCATTTCTACCAGATTGTCATTGCGAAGCTGTATGGATGCTTCACGACGTGCACGCTCAATGGCCTGTGCCGGCAGGTCGTCGAACATAAACTTAATGGCTACGGGACGTGTTGCTCCTGTGCGTTCATTGACGCAGATTCCTTTATACACTTGTCCCATTCCGCCCACTCCAATGGGCTCGTCAGAAGAGTCTACCTGATAGTAGACACCATTCTTTTTCTCAATTTCTCCTTGTAATCTGACTAAAGACATAGTTATAATTATTTATAATTCAATTATCAATTGTCAATTATCAATTATCAATTATCAATTACAATTGTTTCTTGATTTCCTTGATTTTCGATGACAGCTGGTCAATTTTCTTGATAGCCGTCTGCGTTGACTCGTAGGTCTTCTTTTCCGTACGCTGTACCAGAAGAGCCTCACTCTTCGGATGTTTCAGCTCACGTGCAACACCCTCAATGCGAGGATGATAGTTCTGGTTGGTCTTCTCGTCGAGTTCATTGAGCAGACCTATGATGCGGTTACGGATTTCAGCCTTCTTACCGACAGTCTTGCCTAAGTCCGTACCTGTCACGTTCTTCATTTCCTCAAGACGGTTGACGATACGTTGGGCCGTCTCTTGTGCTGAGGCACCGCTGGCTCCTCCAGCGCTTCCATTGCCTCCATTGCCGGACTCTTTCTCCACTTTCTTCTCCAAAGCGTCAAGCTTGTCCATCAGTCCGTCTATATACTCCTGCAGCGATGCTTTCTCGTATTCGAGCACTTCTATGCGTGTGATGAGCTCCTTGCTACCAGTCTCCTTCATGTCGTTGTAGAGTTTCTGGTATGACTGCAGTTCGGCCAACTGGTTGGTTTTCTCCGTTAAGGCCGTGTTCAGCTCGTCAATCGTTGCCTGCTGGTTGTTGGCGGCAGGTTTCATGAAGTTGAACACCAGGCTGATCAGGAGCAATACGCTCAGTGCGCCAATGATGATTTTAGTCTTTGTATCCATCTTGTCTTTTAAGATTGAATTCATCTTCAGTTCAATGACAGCCAGCGTGTGGTTGTCATAATGACCACCGGTGGTCTTGCCCCGTTGGTCGACTTCGGCAGAGAGATTACTGGCCAGCGAAGCAATATTCTGCTGGGAAGTCAGTCGCTGAGCCAACTCTTCATGGGGCATGATACCCCAGACGCCGTCTGTGCAGAGCAGGAAACGGTCACCTTTGCGGAAAGGCAACTCCTCAATTTCCGGCACATGATTGCTGGTATTGCCCAGTCCACGCATGATGACGTTTGACTGTGGCGAGACGCGGGCCTGTTCTTCGGTCAGCGCCTTGTTCTGTACCAGTCCCCCTACCAGCGAGTGGTCCTTGGTACGGAAGAGGATGTGACTGCCCCTGATCTTGTAACAGCGGCTGTCGCCCAAGTGGGCCACCAATGCCGACTGTTCACTGATCAGGACGGCCACCAATGTGGAACCCATGCCACGGAGGGCGGGTTCTGCGTCCATTTTGGCGTAGAGGGCATCGTTGGCCATGCTGATGGCCTTCTTCAATGCCTCTATACGGGAGGCCTGCGGACTGCTGTTGAGCATCTCGCGCAAAAAGACGTTCTTGGCGATGTAGGACGCCGTCTTACCGCCAGGACCACCTCCCATACCGTCACAGACGACCAGCAGGAAGCCGAGAGGTGTATCTATCCAGCCGAGGTCATCCTGATTTTCAGGACGACCTCCTTGCTGGGATATGGCTACGCCATGCAGTTGATATCGCTGTGACTGTATCTGTTCCATTTGTTACTTGATGATAAACGGAATAGCCTTCTTGTTTCTGGCATCATAGAGGGCAAACATGCCTGTGCCAGACAGTTCATATTCAGCACTTGTCGTGCCGTTGACGCTAGTCTCCATCTTGATGGGACGATAGACCGCATTGACCAAGTCTTTGTAGCTGAAGCTGTAGACATCCTCGCGCTTGACCTTGCTTTGGGTCACTCTCACCAATTTGAATACTTCCACATTGGCATTGCCGTCCATGCGGTATTCCACGGTAACCTTAGTGAGACCCTTGCCGCCGCGTTCGATTTCCACTTTCTTCTCCACCTTGTCAACACCATTGAGCACCAGGATGTCGTCATCCTCATCGACCTTGACAGAGGTAGTAGCCTTACGGTTGATGACGACCTCGCCGTTGTTCAGCATGATGTCGAACTTGGGATTGTATTTGCTGTTCTCTTCCTTCAGCAACTCCTTAATCTCTGACACCTTGATGGTCTGGATGGCACCGGACTCCATCTGGATGAGGAACAGATTCTCAGCGTCTTTCTTGCTGGCGTAGTTCTGCTCAAGGATGATGCCACGGACGGTAGCACCGGATGCGGTCTTAATGACATCAAGAAGCTCGCTCTGTTCGAAAAGGTCCTGATTGGGATTGATGCCACGGAACACGTATTTCACCACATCGTCAGTATTAAACGACTGGACGACACCGCCTGGCATATAGAGACTCAGCGAGTTGTCGGTCTCACCGGCATACTGGCCTTCGTACGTCTTGCCATTTCTCAGTGTATAGATACGGTCGATGCCTGAAAGGGCATTTTTCGGACGGCGGTCGGCCTTGATAGACTGGATGTCATCCCACGAAACTTGGTAGCTGTTGGGAGCCAGTTCCAGATACTTCACCATGACGCCACGCTCTAATACCTTGACTTTGGAAACGCTGTGCATACTGCTGGTCAGAAATTTCTCAAAGTTAAAGGGTGCTGGGGCAGAAACTACGGAATCAGCGACGGTCACATCCTTGAACGAGACGTCGTTGAGCATGAGGGTACGGTCATCACCACGACCCTCAAAGGCATCATGCTTCTCGGCCCACTCCTTCCAGTCGTCACTTAGGGCAATGAATTTCGTATTTCTGTCGAATACGTCAGCCTTGTCGCTACTGATATAGATGACTGCTCTGTCAGTATGAACGGTCATCCTGCCTGAACCGTCCTGTGACTGGATATAGCCTTCCAGCACAGAACCGTTCTTCAGTATCACTTTCTGAACGATGACCGCATTTGCCACCGCAACAGTGGCAAATGCAACCAGTATGATTGATAATAATCGTTTCATAGCTTACTTATACTTATTTTCTATATGGATTGTCAAGCAGTTCTTTTACGTATTTAGCCTTGATAGCCTTGTTGTATCCTTGAGATTTGTCCAGGCCGGAGTTCAGGACACCAATCAGCATACCCTTGTCGTTGAAGACGGCAGAGCCGCTGGCGCCATGATAGGAAGCGGCATCGAATGAGAAATTGAATTCTGTGGGTTCTGATGTGATGCTTCCACCGGCAGAGTAGGCCTGAATACCTTTGTCGTTGTCCTTCACCTGAATGAACGGGTTCATACCGTGTGGGAATCCAATCGTGAAGATGTGCTCACCAACCTTCAGGGTTTCTTCAGAAACATCCATTGAGTCTGTTACATTGACATAAGTACAGAACTTGGTGGGCAACTGCTTGGTGATGGTCTGAATCAGGGCTACGTCCTTGTTGGTATCTTCACCGGCAGACAAGACACGACACTTGATGACGTTGTCCGGGTCAAAGATTTCTCCCTGTGGCACCAGGGCAATATAGTCCAGAATGCCCTCAACCTTTACCTGTGAAATATAGGCAGACAAATCGGTGGCACCACTACCAACACCAATAAGATTGCGGAGTAATGTCAGACGAGAGTCCATATTGGCTACAGCCTGTGCCAGCAAGCGGGCAAAATAGCTCTTTAACTGTTCTGCTGCATTGTCGAACAGCCAAGGCTTCACGACATGCAGATTTGTAATCAGCTTGCCGTCGGGAGAAATGAAGAAGGCCGTACCGGTATACAATCCCTGATCTTCAGTAATCTCGTTCAGCTTGTCAATGAATTCCTTTTGTGACATTTTACTAACGTCAATGGGTATGCCACCAGCCAATAACACCTTCTGGGGAATTAAACCCTCAACGGTTTCCATATCCAGGTCGCCAATCGACACTTCATAGTGATAGATACCCTTGACGATGACCGTAGAGTGGTTGAAACGTGCAAAGAGTTCCTTGTCATCATACTTTCCGCCACCCTTGGCGCCGATGATTTTCCAAGCTCCGAATCCAATACCGACCAATACCAGCAGGCAGGCGGCAGCCAGCAGAATGGTCTTCCAGGCTTCGCTCGGCCACTTGATAGGCGTATTCTGGAGGTTTACAGGAACGCCACCGCAGACTACGGCACTCTTCTTCTTGATACGGATGGGGTTGTTCGACGGAATCTTGGCACCGTCTACCGTTGTACCGTTCTTACTATGGTCGATGATGTACACCTTGTTGTCACGACCAACCTTGATGGTGGCATGATAGCGGCTGACGGTACCACCCGAAATCTGAATGTCGTTGTTGAAGTGAGAACCGATGCCATAGACAGCCTTGTAGGCCGAATTGTCTTCGGGCATGGGAACCTGACTCCACTGCAGCTCAACATCTGCAAAGCGGATGGCATCACCACGGCGCACGTTCACCGGCTTGCCAGGTTTGATGGCTTGGTTCATGATGAAAGTGCCGTTACGGCTACCCTTGTCTTCCAACATGATGTCGCCACTGTTCATCAACGTGAGCTCAGCATGCAGCGAGCTGACTTTGTCGCTATGTAATACGATGTCACAAGCAGCATCGCGTCCAATCTTTAATAGTCTCATATACTTATTTATTATTTTAGGTTAGTAATTAATGGAATCTCTTTTTGGGCTCTTCCTTCTTGGGTTCTGCCTTTTTGTTGTCGGTTTTGCCCTTATCGCCAGCTTTGTTCTTGTCGCCGCCCTTGTTCTTGTTGTCGGCAGCCTTGCCACCGGCAGCTTTCTTCTGCTGGCGAACCTTGTTCAGCGAGTCTTGAACATGCTTCTTGATAGAGTCAAGCTTCTCCTTCTCGGCCTCCTTCATCTTCTCTTCCTTCTTCTTGATTTCAGTAGAGTCAACGGCGGTAGTAGAAGTCGGCTGAGGTTCAACAGGCTTGGCATCCTTCGTCAGTGCGCTGTATGCCCAGACACCACCGATGACCAAGAGGATAGCCAGCAAAGCCAACAGCACGTAACGGACAATCATGCCCTGCGTGTTGGGAATCTGGTTCCAGTCGAGCTGTGCCACATGGGCAAAGGAGATCGTGTCGTTGCGGGTGACAGGAACAGGTACGTTTTGGTTTATCCTGATGCCATTGACATAGGTGCCATTATGACTGAGGTCTATAATGGTCATTTTGCCAGAGGGCATCACATTGAGCGTTGCGTGACGCCGGCTGATAACATCCGAATTATCATCGATAATGATGTCACAGCCCATTTCTCTTCCGATAGAATATACTTTCATATTGTTGTTAGTTATTAGTTACTTAATGCTTTCTTTGCTGTTGTTATTTTGGCATTGATGTTTTTGATACTGTCGTTCAAGAACTTGATACTGTCCTTCTGCACGGTATCATTCTTCTGGTAGTTGGCAATGATACTGTCCTTGTAGGCAATCATCTCCTCGGGAGTCGTGCGATGGGTCGCTTGGAGAATGTTGATGGCTATGCTGATGACACAGATAGCTGCCAGCATCAGCAGGATGTTCTTTGTTTGCTTTGACATAGTAGGACGAAGCTTTGAGTTAATATTCGTTTCTAAAATAGCAATTGTCAGATTGTCGTAGCCACCGCCGTTCAAGCGTCCCTGGTTATCGACGAAGGTTGCAACGGTGTCGGTCACAGTGCCAATGGATACCTTATTGGTTAGCATCTTCAGCAGGTCGCTTTCAGGCATTGTGCCATGAATGCCGTCGGTACAAAGTACGAAGCGGTCGCCTTTGTCATACGGCAACTCCTGAATGTCAACCTCCACGTCGGGTTTCACGCCCAAGGCCCGGGTAATGATGTTTGATTGGGCAGACAATCGTGCTTGTTCTTCAGTGATAACCTTTTGCTTCACCAAGTCGAACACCATTGAGTGGTCGAAGGTGCGGAACACCTTTTTCTTGCCACGGAGCTGGTAGATGCGGCTGTCACCGACGTGAGCCACGAAGGCAGACTGGGTAGTGAGCAGCAGCACAGTTGCCGTCGACCCCATGCCACGGAGTGCGGGCGTCTCATTGCCAGCCTCGATGATGGCCATATTGGCACGTCGGATGGCTTTGATGATGACGTTCGCTGTCTCCTCGTCGGCATTGGCTTCGGTGACACCGGCAATAATCTCCTCAACGGCAATGGTCGATGCCGTCTTGCCGCCAGGACCGCCACCCATACCGTCACATACGGTGATGAGCAGACCACGGTCGGTCTCGCAGTAACCGTAAGAGTCCTGATTCTCAGGGCGTCCGCCGATTCTGGATTCCGCAAACCCCGTGAATGCGTTGCTGTTCTTTATTTGGAGTTGTTGCAGTTCATTCATAATAGTATGATAACAATGACAAATACGATGACCGCAATGGCCAAGACAATACCCAACAACAGCATCATGTTGTCCTGGATCCATTCCATGAGACGTTCCGTTGCGGGAGGATCAGGTAAAAGGGCTGCCTGAATAGCCTGTTTGAACTCCAGTGCCGTTTGGTAGCGCTTGGACTGTTCTTTCTCCGTAGCTTTCCAGATAACCTGCATCAGCTTCTTGGGAATACGGTCACTTTCGGGCAGCGACTCTTTCATCTGACGCGTCATGGTCTCCACCTCGGTATTGCACGACATGGGATTCGACCCGTTGAGCAGCTCATAGAAGGTGATGCCCAGCTCATAGATGTCCGTCGTGGCATTGATTTGCACGCTGGCACCATTCTGTTCACGCAACATCTGTTCAGGAGCAGAATACTCCGGAGTACCGATGAAACCGTATGACGAAAACTTATTGCCGGCATTCATACGGGCAATACCCAAGTCCATGAGTCGGACATTTGAGTCGTTCTCAATCATGATGTTCGACGGCTTGATGTCACGATGGATGACACCACGGGAGTGTACATAGTCCAGAGCATCAAGCACGGCACAGATGGCATTGCATATCTTTTCCACGCGGTGGGGTGAATTCTCGAAGCCGCGGACGTACTTGTCGATGTCCTCACCTTGAACGAAATGACTCAGAATGAAGATGGGACCTTTGTCGGGAGCATACTCACAATAGCCCACCATTTCCACCAGATTAGGATGGCGGAAAGCCAATGAGGCCTCCTGACGGGCACGTTCGCGAATCATCTTGTTGTTGGCAAAGGCATCCTTCACCCTCTTAACGGCAATGACTGCACCGTCGCGGCAACGATAACCCTTATAGACGTCACCCATGGCACCACTGCCCAGCGGGGTATCCGCTGGGTTGTAGCAATACCATTCACCCATGACATATAGATATAGATATGGGTCGTTGGGTCTTTGTACGACAGTCTGTGCCATTACATTCCGATCGTTCCGCCTTTGTCTACATTAGAAGAGCCGTCGAAGCCCACTGTGCCGCCATTGCTCGAGAAACCACCGCCAAAGGGTGGGGGACCAAACTGGTCGTCAGGACGGCCATAGCCTGCAAGGGGCTGGGGACCACCATCCATGAGTGGCTCCTCGGTCTCGACGTGAATAAAGTCTTTTGAAACAGAAAGACCCAGTGTTGCTGCGTCAACGAGAATCAAGAACAGTTCGTAATTCTCACCGATGGTGATGATGTCGCCGTTCTTGCACTCCTCAGCGGTGAAGCCCAGACTGACACCGTTCAGCATCGTACCGTTCGTAGAGCGGGCGTCGCTGATAGAAGCGATGACCTTCTCGGGGTTCTTCATCTTGCGAACCACCAAGACAGCATGCTCTGACGATACTGTACCTTCTGGTAATACGATGTCACAGTTAGCACTTTGTCCGATGGTGTTCTGTCCGATTTGCAGGGGCCAGAACTCACCGGCAGCCGTCCGTGATACGGAATAGAGGAAACCAACTACAGGTTTGCCAGTAGGTGTTGTAGTACGACGAGGCTGAGCTGCGACTTGTTCGACAACAGTCTCATTCGGATTGCGGTTAATACTTGCGGGCTGACCGTCCGACATGCCAGGAACGTATGTTCCGCGTCCGGCAGGACGAGCACCGCTGTTACGTGAATAGAAGCCTGAAGCGGCACCACCGCTGTTTTGATTAGGTGAATCAGCAGGTTCCAAACCTTGAATGACTGTTTTGTTCTGTGACATAATTCTCTTGTTTTATTTGTAGTAATACGATATGTTAAATAGTGTTCTTATTCATTTTTTTAGAGAAAGACGTTGCAAAGATACAAAAATAATGTGAAAAGTGAAGAATTAATAGTGAAAAATTTGCTTCTGTACGAAAAATTTTTTCTTTTTTCCTTTTAATTTCTCATTTCTCATGACTCATTTCTCATTTATTTTGCTTACCTTTGCAGCGATTTTTAGGTTAGAGTTCAGTGTTTAAAACATAGAAATGGAATCAAAACTCGTTATTTACAATACGCTGACGCGCCAGAAAGAGCGCTTTGAGCCGTTGCATGCCCCCAATGTTGGCATGTATGTCTGTGGTCCTACGGTCTATGGCGACCCCCATCTGGGTCATGCCCGTCCTGCCATCACCTTTGACTTGGTGTTCCGCTACCTGAAGCACTTAGGTTATAAGGTACGCTATGTCCGTAACATCACGGATGTCGGTCACTTAGAGCATGATGCCGACGAGGGTGAGGACAAGATTGCCAAGAAGGCCCGCTTAGAGCAGTTGGAACCGATGGAGATAGCACAGTATTATACCAACCGCTACCATCAGGCAATGGATGCGCTGAATGTGCTGCGCCCCTCTATTGAGCCACATGCTACTGGTCATATCATTGAACAGCAGCAGCTGGTGCAGCAGATTCTGGACAATGGCTTTGCCTATGAGAGCAACGGCTCCATTTACTTCGATATCGAGGCGTATAATAAAAAATTTAAGTACGGCATCCTGAGCGGCCGTTCGTTGGAGAACATCAAGGATGAAAGCCGTGAACTGGCTGGTGTCGGTGAGAAGAAGAACCAGGCCGACTTTGCCTTGTGGAAGAAGGCACAGCCTGAGCATATCATGCGTTGGCCGTCACCCTGGAGCGACGGTTTCCCTGGCTGGCATTGTGAGTGTACGGCCATGGGACGCAAGTATCTGGGTGAACAGTTCGATATCCACGGTGGCGGTATGGACCTCGTCTTCCCGCACCATGAGTGTGAGATAGCCCAGGCTCAGGCGTCGATGGGTCATCCGGCCGTGAAATACTGGATGCACAACAACATGCTGACCATCAATGGCCAGAAGATGGGTAAGTCGTATAACAACTTCATCACGCTGGAGCAGTTCTTCACAGGCAACCATCCGTTGCTGGAGAAGGCATACGCCCCGATGACCATCCGTTTCTTTGTCTTGAGTGCGCACTATCGTGGTACCGTCGACTTCTCGAACGAAGCCCTTGTAGCTGCCGAGAAGGGATTGGAGAAGCTGATGAACGCCATTGCTGACTTACAGCGCATTCAGATTTCGTCTGAATGTGACCCCGAAACGGAAAAGGTGGTGAAGAGCCTGCGTCAGAAGTGCTACGATGCCATGAACGACGACTTCGCTACTCCACAGGTCATCAGCAACCTCTTTGAGGCCTGCACGGTCATCAATAAGCTCGTTGACCACAAGGCTACCATCTGTGCTGATTGTCTGAAGGAACTGAGCGAGGTGATGCACCTCTTTGCCGAGGACATCCTGGGCCTCAAGGCCACAGCGTCCGCTGGTTTGGCCAGCGGAAATAATGCCGCTCGTGAGGAAGCCTTTGGCAAGGTCGTTGATATGGTGTTGGAGCTGCGCGCCAAGGCCAAGGCCGACAAAGACTGGGCCACCAGCGACAAGATTCGCGATGAGCTGGCTGCTGCCGGCTTTGAAGTCAAGGACACCAAGGATGGTGTCACCTGGCGATTGAACATGTAAAGTTACTTGGCAATAAGGCGGTGTACCGCTTCACGCCAGCCTTGGTAAAGCTCATCATTGTGTGGGCTTTGCTGAGGCTGGAAAGTTTTTGTCACCTTGCGGAAACCAACGACATCGGTATAGTCTTTCCAGATGCCACGGGCAAAGCCATTCATGATGACGGCACCAAGGGCAGAGGCATCGTCGACCTCGGTACAAACGACGGGGGTAGAGAGCATGTCGGCCTGGAACTGCATGAGGAACTGGTTTTTCGTAGGACCACCATCGGCAGCGATTTCCTTGAGACTGCCACCGGTAGCACGTGCCATCACGTCCACCAAGTCTTTAATCTGATAGGCAATGCTCTCCAAAGCAGCCCGCAGGAAATGGGCTTTTGTCGCGGCGAAGGTAAGTCCGAATACAGCCCCCTTCACATCGCTTTGCCACCAAGGAGCACCGAGTCCCGAGAAGGCTGGGACGATATACACACCGCCATTGTCGGCGACGCTGGTTGCCAAGGCTTCCATCTCTGAAGGATGACCCACCAACTGCAACTGGTCGGCAATCCATTTCAGCGTAGCCCCCGTGCTATAGATATTGCCTTCGAAACCATAATAGACTTTGCCGAAAGCCGAGAAGCCTACGCTGGTGACCAGACCTTCGGGGGCAGCCTTAGGCTCATCTCCGATATTCACCATTACGCTGCTGCCTGTGCCGTAGGTCACTTTGCCAGAACCGGGCTCAAAACACATCTGTCCCACCAGCGCACCATGACTGTCACCCAGCACACCGGCAATGGGGATGGGGTTGGGGAACAACCCCTCGCAGGTTGTTTCACCATAGATGGCGTCGCAAGGCTTTAATTCAGGCATCATGCTACGGGGAATGTCGAACAGCTGTAGCAGGTCGTCATCCCAGTCAAGCGTATGGATATTAAACAACATGGTGCGTGAAGCGTTGGTATAGTCGGTGGCATGTACCTTGCCGCCTGTCAGCTTCCAGATGAGCCATGTGTCAATAGTACCCATCAGCAGTTCGCCTCGCGAACATAATTCGCGAGCGCCAGCTGTGTTATCCAGCAGCCATTTGACACCGCTGGCGGAGAAGTTGGGGTCAATCAAAAGGCCGCTCTTTGCCATTACCATATCTGCTTTTCCGTCAGCCCGAAGCTGACGGCACAGTTCGGCACCACGGGTATCCTGCCATACTACGGCATTGGCGATGGGCTTGCCCGTCGTCTTGTTCCACACCACGGCGGTCTCACGCTGGTTGGTCAGACAAAGTGAAAAGTGAAAAGTGAAAAGTGAAGAATTTGCTGCCGCCATGCTTTTTGCGCCAGTCATTTGCCCGGTAGGAAATTCTTCACTCTTCACTCTTAACTTTTCACTTAACAATTTGATAGCCGTTATCAAATTGTTATAGATTTCCTCGGCATCGTGCTCTACCCAACCCGTCTGGGGATAGTATTGCTTGTGGTCGACGTTGGTGCGGGCCACCACACGGCACTGCTCGTCGAACAGCAGGGCCTTGGTCGACGACGTACTCTGGTCAATAGCGATGATGTAGTTACTCATGGGTCTGATGGGCTTAGTGGGCAATAAATGAGAGAGTGGCCTTCACGATGCCCTCGGCATCCATGCCGTAGTGGTGGAAGATTTCGGCATTGGTACCATGCACCACATTCTCGTCGGGGATACCGATAATGCGGACGGGTACGGGATGCTCTGAGATGGTTTCACAGACCATTGCTCCTAAGCCACCAAACTGCGAGTGCTCCTCGACAGTGACGATGTGACCGGTTTCTTTGGCTGCCTTGCGGATGGCTTCCTCGTCGAAGGGCTTAATCCACGACATGTCGAGCACACGTGCTGAGATGCCCTGTTCCTTCAGTTGCAGACCGGCCTGCCAGGCGTGATAGACGGTCTCGCCAGTTGCCACGATAGTTACGTCTGTGCCGTCAAGGACGGTGATGGCCTTACCCATCTCAAATGTAAAGTCATCGTTCTCATAGACATCAGGCACGGCAGCTCGACCTACTCGAACGTAACAAGGCTTGGGGCATTGACCATTGACCATTGACCATTGGCCAACGGCCAAGTATTTCACGAGCTTTTTCGTTACGCGCCAGTCGGAAGGCAGACACACCGTCATGCCAGGGAAGGTGCGCAGCACGGCGATGTCGTGCAAAGAGTGGTGGGTGGCACCCAGGGCACCATAGGCTACACCACCGCTAACCCCCAGAATGGTGACGGGGTTCTCTGAATAGGCAAGGTCCACCTTCACCTGTTCCAGTGAACGGGCTACATAGAAGCAGGCCGGACCACAGCAAAACACCTTCTTGCCACTATGTGCCAAACCGGCTGAGATGCCCACGGCATCTTGCTCGGCAATGCCACACTCCACAAACTGCTCGGGTAGTGCGTTGGCATAGTCGCCCAAGGTCACCGAACCACGGGCATCGGTGGTTACGGCGATAATATCTTTGTCCTCACGTGCCAGTTCCAGCAACGTATCGGTAAACTGTTTTCTACATGCAATCATCTTCTTATCCCTCCAATCCTTTAATTCTTTCTTCGATCTCTGCAACGGCAGCCTTGCACTGTTCTTCGTTCAGCACGCCGTGGTGCCATTTGGCGATGCCTTCCATGAAGCTCACGCCACGGCCCTTCGTGGTGTTCGACACCAGCAGGTGGGGTTTCTTGTTCGTGTAATCGATAGCGTCGAAGGTCTTGATAATGTCCTCCATAGAGTCACCATTCATCTCGACGACATCCCAGCCAAAGGCACTCCAGCGCTCCTTCACGGAGTCGATGGGCATCACGTCCTCCGTATTGCCACTAATTTGCAGGTGGTTGCGGTCGATGATAGCCACCAGATTGTCGAGTTCGTACTTATGACCGGCCATGGCAGCCTCATAGATAGAACCCTCGCCCTGTTCTCCGTCACCCATGAGTACGTAGGTCTTCCATTGCTTTTTGTCCATTTTCGCAGCAATGGCCATACCCACGCCAATGCTCAGTCCGTGACCCAGTGCACCGCTGTTCACCTCAATACCAGGCACCTCAATCGTTGGGTGGCCGCTCAGGATGCTGTCGAACTTACCCAGTGTGTCGAGCACTTCTGGTGCGAGAAAACCCTTGGCCTCCAACGTCACATACAAAGCTTCTACACAGTGACCCTTCGATAATACAAAACGGTCACGCTCAGGATTCATAACAATCCCCTCGCCTTTATGGTTCCCCTCGCCCTTTGGAGAGGGGTTAGGGGTGAGGCCTCTCATCACATGGAAATACAGTGCCGTCATCACATTCAGGCACGACAGGTCACCACCGATGTGGCCGGCCTTGGCGGCATATACCACCTCAACAAGACGCTTGCGGTTCTTCTCCGCAAGCAATTCCAATTCTTTTACGTTCATAGTCTTTAAGTATATACTTTATTTAAAGATGTATGAACGTCCGAATTGTCATCATTTTTTTCCGTTGTGATAGTTTTTATTGCTTGCTTCTATAGAATTTCTCGAGGGTGCGATAAGCATTCTCCTTCTCTGGTGAAGCAACCTCAGCTGACTCAACGTCGATCTTCATGACAGGAGCGGCATCGAGATTCTCCTTGGTGATAGCTGTCCATTGTGGAAGTCCTTCGCCATTGGGATTGCCTGTCTTGCAGAAGTTGGCGTAGTAGGAGAGGAACAGTTTGGAGATGGCATAGTCTTCTTCCTGCCAGTCGTAGTATTCGTTAGTGTCGAGTGTTCCCATGGCATACTCAATATCAGCGGAGTGAACAGCACCAGGAGCGATGGCAGGCTGCTGAGCCTCAGCTTTCTTCTCTTCGGCAGTCTTCTCGCGTACACCACCAGCCAATGCACCTACCTTGTCGCCCATCTTGGCAGAAACCTGAGGACGCGGATGCATATAGTGGTAACGATAGACGGGCTTGCCTGCCTTTGCGTGATAATCGCAGACCTTCCATGTGGGGAAACCCGTGAAGAGGTCTGAGATGAGGTCGAAGCCTTTCTGGTTCATGACGTCTTCATCCGTTGTGATGCCGTAGGCGTTAAAGATCTCGTCGGTCATATCACCAAACTGAGCCTTCAGGACGTTCTTGTAGTTCTGGACGGTGGGTGCCTGACCCTGCAGTGCCTGTGCGGGATGGGCTTCCAAAGAGTTCCAGCCTGCCAGCAGGGGTACCTGAGCCTGTTCGCCCTTCTCGAAGACCTCGTCGGCACTCTCCTTCATAAAGTAACCGTCGAGTACCACGTTAGCCATTCCCTTGGGGGGCAGGAGCTTCTGGAGCGAGTCGGCGTTCAATGCCAGCGCATCAGCCAGACTTGCGATACCAGCCTGCTTCAGCAGTTCTGCCCCTGCAGCATCAGCCTCTGCCTGAGAAGCCGCCTTATACGGCAGCACCTCTGCACCCGACGAGAGCATGGCACCGGCTATCAGGTTCTTGGAGAGCGGAGAACACATGAGGAGCGATACGGAGAAAGAACCGGCCGATTCACCTACAATGGTAATCTTAGCAGGGTCGCCACCAAAGGCCTGGATATTATTCTTTACCCATTGGATGGCTGCCACCTGGTCGAGGAAGCCATAGTTGCCACTTCCCTTATAGTCGGATGCTGCTGTGAGTTCTGGATGGGCAAAGAATCCAAACACGCCTTCACGATAGTTGGCTGTTACGCCGATAACACCTTCCTTGGCAATGGCGCTTCCGTCATAACGGGGCTCACTGCCAGAGCCAGCCATCAGTCCACCACCATTAAAATAGATAAGTACGGGAAGGGCATCAGCCGTTGTCTTTGCAGTCGTCCAAATGTTGAGATAGAGACAGTCCTCACTACGCTTAGGACCACGGAAAGCCATATCGCCGAAAACGTCGAGCTGCATGGGGTCGTCGCCAAACTGCTTGGCCTCACGAATACCTTCCCAAGGCTGGACAGGCTGAGGTGCCTTCCAACGGAGTTCGCCTACCGGTGCCTGTGCGAAGGGAACGCCCAGGAATTTCTTCACGCCATCCTGTTCGAAACCTTCGAGGATGCCATACTGGGTATTTACTTGGAGGGAAACCTCCGTTGCCTGCTTCTGAGTGCATGCACTCAAGACTGCGATACAAGAGACTGCAAGCATCGTGAAAAAATGGTTTATTTTAGTCATCATGATGTCAATTTTTATGTTTCTTTATAGGATTATAAGCTTTTTAGTGTAACATGGGAGGACGTTTCTATCTGTAGACATCCTCTTTCTTCAGTTCTACCACCTTACCATAGCGGGCGAGAGCTTTCATGTCGGTGAGTTTCTTGTCACCAATGACAATCCAGACGCGGTTCTGATTCCTGGCAATATGTTGCTGGTGGAACTGCATGACATCGTCGGCAGTGACAGTAGGTAACAGGCGAACCACGTCATCGAGAGGGTTACGGGTATAGCCTAACCTGCGCTGGTTGGCTACGAATTTGGCTACCGTACGGAAGGTTGGATAGTCGTTCTGGACGTCACTCAGCACACTCTGACGGGCAGCCTCCAGATTCTCTTCCTTCATAGGCATCTGACGTAGCAGCGAGTCGATGGTGGCGATAGCCTCTAACGTCTTGTCAGCCTGAGTACCGGTAGCAGTGATGTAGCCAAGGGGTTCCTGGGGATGCTGGGTGATACTTGTCCTATAGCCCTTGCCGCCTGTTGAATAGGCCAGCGAACGGAATTCACGGACGTTTTGGAACAGTACCGACGACATGCCACCACCGAAATACTCGTCCCACAGCTTGAACTTTGCACGCTGTTCGTGCGTCGGCAGGGCACTGATGGCGTCGTAGCTGACAATATAGTTCTGACGCGACTTCGGCACGTCATAGAAGTAGACGGTAGGCTCCGAATACTGCTGCAACGGACGGAAAGTGTCTGCCTCCGGTTTGGTACACTGTGCCAGCGGCAGTATTTGTTGCGTTGTCAACGCGACATCCTCTATGGGCTGGCGACCACAGTAGAACAACTCGCAGTCGTACTGCTGCAACTCATGGAACAAACTGAGCAGGTCGTCACTCTTTAGGGCCTTGACCTCTTTCTTCGATAGCTGGGTCAGGTTCTTTGACTTCTGACCGTACAGAATCTTCTCCATGACAGGTCTGGCAACGTCGTCCTTCTGCTTGCCGAAACTCTTACGGGTCACCTTATCGGCATCCCTGGCCTCGTCGAGGGCTTCGTCGTCGCCCTTGGCAGCACGCAGGAAATGGGCCAGCAACTGCAGAGCGGGTTTTAGCTGACTGTCAGGACCTGTCAGGTTGATACTAGTGTTGACGTCACCTTCTGCTATCTCCATCGTGGTGCTGATACGCTGCCAGGCCTGTTCCAGCTGCTGCTTCTTCAGCGAATCAGTGCCGAGAGCATTCAGATAAGGTGCCAGCACGGCCATTTTTGGGGTATGTAGCGTACCGTCCTTATAGCGTATCGTGAATGTAAAGATGTCGTTGACGGGGTTCTCCTTATAATATAAGATGACGTGGTCGTTGAGTTTCCGGGTGGTGACGTCTCGGTCGAAGTCGACGGTACGGATGACGGTTCCCTTGACGGGAATCTTCTCCAGTTCAAGGGCAAAGGCTGACTTGGCATCCATGTTCTTCGGACTGATGGGTTTGTAGCCAGGCTGTTTCAGCGTCTCCTTGTCCGGCGTGCCGTATTTCTTCGTCAGCGTGATGTGGTTGGCGCTATAGTATTTCTTGGCAGCGGCTACCACCTCCTCCTTTGTCACATGTTTGATGTGTTCAATCTTGTCGAGCACGTCCTGCCACGTCTTACCCTTCGAGAAAGCGTCTACCAGCAGTTGCGAGCGGTCTTCGATGGTCTCCAGCGACTGCTCGGCCGCCATTACCAGTTCCTGTTTCAGGGCTTCCAACTGTGCATCGCTGAACTGGCCGTCCATCACCTGCTGTACCTGTTCCAGCACACGGGTTTCGGCGGTCTTCATCTTACCCAGCAGTTTCGGAATGATAAGGACAGCCGAACCGGCAGCATCGTCAAAACCTACCGTCGTGGCCAAAGCCATCATCACCTTGTGCTCGTTCATCAGCGAGTCGAGACGTCCGGCCTTGCCGTTCGACAGCAGGCCGTTGGCCAGCTCAAGGGCGTCGGCATCGGGTTCGAAGTCGGTGGGTGCCTTGTATATCAGGGCCTCGACACCAATTATCGGTATGGGTAGCTTCACCTCGGTTTTCTCGTCGGTGCCGATGGCAGGCATCGGACTATAGCCACGCTGTGGCACAGGACCGGTCTGTACACGTCCGAAGGTCTGCTCCAGTAGTGCCGTCAGCGTCGAGTCGGGGGTGATATCACCACACAGGATGAGTCCCATGTTCGAGGCCACATAGTATTTCTTGTAGAATGCCGCCATATCTGATAACCGCGGATTCTTGAGGCTTTCCGTCGAGCCGATGATAGGATAGGCGTAGGGCTGCGTCTTGAATACGGCCTGGAAAACCTTTTCCATGGCGTCGCCCAGTTCGTCGGCCGAGCGGTTCTTCTCTTCGTAGACATTCTCCAGCTCACCTTGGAAACCGCGGAATACGGGTGCCATCAGGCGTTCGGAGTTCAGCCAGCACCATTGTTCCATGAACTGCGGAATGAATTCATTATGATAGTAGGTCATGTCGTAGCCCGTACCGGCATTCAGGCCACTGCCGCCGTATTTCGATATCAGGCGGTTGAACTCGTTTGGGATGACATAGTCGGCGGCCTTCAGACTCAGTTCGTTGATATGCATCTGGATACGTGTGCGCTCGGCCTCGTCCCTGGTCTGCGACAGCAGGTCGTACTGTGCAGAGATACTGTCGAGCCACGGCTTCTCCTGTTCGTAGTCGGTGGTACCTAGGCGGTCGGTACCCTTGAACATGATATGCTCGAAGTAGTGGGCGATGCCCGTGTTCGGACAGTCTTTGGCACCAGCTTTGACCACTACGGCACCAAACACCTTCGGCTGCGAATGGTCTTCGTTCAGCCAGACGGTCATGCCATTACTCAGTTTCAACTCCTTCACTTGCAGCTGCGCACTGACAACCAGACTTGTCAAAACAGTTGCTATCACAAAAATTATGCGTCTCATATGCCTCTTATATTGCTTTGTTGGTGTGATTTGTTGTGCAAAGTTAGTAATAATTCAAAAAAACTTCGTAACTTTGCACACCAAATTAAAGAAGTTTAAGTAAAAAGGTAAAAAGTAAAAAGGTAAAAAGTAAAAAGGTAAAACAGTAAAACTATATCGATTATGGCAAAGAAAGCATTATTGATGATTCTCGATGGATGGGGAATCGGTAAACATGGTAAGGGTGACGTTATCTTTAATACGCCAACTCCGTATCTGGACTATCTGACTGCCGTCAGCGCACACTCACAGCTGCAGGCCAGTGGTGAGGATGTTGGTCTGCCCGACGGACAGATGGGTAACTCTGAGGTGGGACACCTCAATATCGGTGCTGGACGCATTGTGTATCAGGATTTGGTAAAGATCAACCGTGCCTGCAAGGACGGCAGCATCGTGGAGAATCCGCAGGTGAAGGCCGCTTACACATATGCTAAGGAGAACAACAAGAAGCTGCACCTGATGGGTCTGTGCTCTGATGGTGGCGTCCACTCTTCTTTGGATCATCTGTTCAAGCTCATCGAGGTTGGCAAGCACTACGGTCTGAAGAACCAGACTTTTGTACATTGCTTCATGGATGGTCGTGATACCGACCCCCGCTCTGGTAAGGGTTTCATTCAGCAGGTGACGGATGTCTGTGCCGCTAATGACGCTGCCATCGCCAGCATCGTAGGCCGTTTCTATGCCATGGACCGCGACAAGCGCTGGGAACGAGTAAAAGAAGGTTACGCCTTGCTGGTCAACGGCGAAGGCAAGCAGGCCACCGATATGATTCAGGCCATGCAGGAGAGCTATGACGAGGGTGTTACCGACGAGTTCATCAAGCCCATCCACAACAGCACCGTCAACGGCTGCATCGAGGAAGGCGACGTTGTCATCTTCATCAACTTCCGTAACGACCGCGCCAAGGAGATGACCATTGCGCTGACACAAGAGGACATGCCTGAGCAGGGTATGAAGACCATCCCCGGTCTGCAGTACTACTGCATGACGCCATACGATGCTAACTTCAAGGGTGTGCACATCCTGTTCCCGAAGGAGAACGTCGAAGACACGCTGGGTGAATACCTGAGCCGTCAGGGCAAGAAGCAGCTGCACACTGCCGAGACTGAGAAGTACGCCCACGTCACCTTCTTCTTCAATGGTGGCCGTGAGGCTCCGTTCGATGGTGAAGACCGCATCCTGGTGCCCTCTCCCAAGGTGGCTACCTACGACCTGAAGCCCGAGATGTCTGCCTACGAGGTGAAGGACAAGCTCGTTGCTGCCATCAATGAGAACAAGTACGACTTCATTGTTGTCAACTTCGCCAACGGTGATATGGTGGGTCATACCGGTGTCTACAATGCCATTGCCAAGGCCGTATGGGCTGTCGACCACTGTGTAGAGGCTGTCATCGAGGCTGCCAAAGCCAACGACTACGAGGCTATCATCATTGCCGACCACGGTAACGCTGACAATGCCATCAACCCCGACGGCACACCGAATACCGCCCACTCACTGAACCCCGTACCCTTCATCTACGTGACCAACAACAACTCGGCAACGGTGAAGGACGGTCGTCTGGCCGACGTGGCTCCCTCCATCCTGCACATCATGGGTCTGGAGCAGCCTGCCGATATGACGGGTGAAAATCTAATTGTAGATTGAGGATTGAGGAATGTGGAATGGTCGCCTATGGCGATTATCAGTGAAGAATTGAGAATTCGTCATTCAATCATCGCAGCGAAGCGAGAATCATTCAACACTCAACATTCAACACTCAACAATTAAGATGAACATCTTTCATACAGCACCACTATTAATACCCGCCATCTGCCTGATGGCGGGTATTGTTGTTGGCAGCTACCATCCGCTACCGGCATGGTGGCTGGCCGTGTTGGCGGCATTAGTCGTTGCGGCTTGTCTGTTATGGAGATTCCACCGACTTCAGGTGACGACCATGATGGCTGCCGTCGTGCTCTTTGGCGCCTTGCTGGTGAACGTCAGGGGCGCAGAAAAGGGTGCAGAAGGATTTGGTCCTTCTGCGCCCTTCTTCCACCACCAGCGCGAACTCCTACTCCAGCGTTTCGAAGAGGCAGGACTCAGTGGCGACCAGTATGCCGTAGTGGCGGCGATGACGCTAGGCGACAAGTCGGCACTGACCCGCGAACTCAAAGAGACATACAATGTCACGGGAGCCTCACACATCCTGGCACTCAGCGGTCTGCATTTGGGCATCATCTATGCTTTGCTGTCACTCCTGACTGTTGGGCGGCGGTGGCGCTCCATCACGCAAATACTTATCATTCTCAGCATCTGGGCCTTTGTCTTCCTGGTTGGCATGCCCACCAGTGTGGTTAGGGCAGCAGTCATGCTGACGGTCTATGCCCTTCTGTCATTGGGCTACCGCGAACGGATGTCTGTCAACACGCTAGCCTTCACGGCTATCGTCATGCTGCTGTACAATCCACTGTCGCTGTTTACCGTCAGCTTCCAGCTGTCATTCATGGCAGTACTGTCCATCCTGTTGTTCGCGCCTTTGTTCAACCGTGCCTTCTCAGCAGAATACCTGCAGAGCCACCGTGTGGTAAAATGGCTGTGGGGCATCGCTGCCGTGTCGTGTGCGGCACAAATCGGCGTGGCGCCACTCATTGCCTACTATTTCGGACGCTTCTCGCCGTGGTTCCTGCTCTCCAACTTCATCGTCATCCCTGCCGCCACCGTTATCCTTTACTTGTCGCTGCTCGTCCTGCTCATTCCGGGCCTGGCAGTCCTGTTAGTAAAAGTGGTGGCGTTCCTCAACGGCATGCTAACCCACCTGTCGGCACTACCTGCTGCCAGCATCGAGGTATCGCCGTCGTTATTGCAGGTTATCCTTATCTACATGGTCATTCTGGCCGCCTACGTCATGCTTGCAACATACAAAAAAAACGACAGAGTCGGATAAACCCGTTAGAAGGTACAAGCAAAGCCGTTGAGAGGTGCGGGCAAAGGCGTTGAGAGGTGCGGGCAAAAGCGTCGGATGGTTGGGACAAAGCGTATGGAAGTCCGAGGGTAAAGTTAAATCAGTGCCGTTGAACGTTAAATCGGTGCTACTGAACATTAAATCAGCGACGCTGAATGTTAAATCAGCGACATTGTCGAGGCCTTTTCGAAACTTTGCATACCTACGGGGTACTTTCTCTTCGTTGCCATATATATCTTATTCTATACGCTTTCGTTTGCAAACGATAAATAAAAAAATCGGACTGACCAAACATCAGTCCGATTTTTATTATTGAGCGAGCTTTATTCTCACTTAATCACGACCTTGAACTTCGTTCGAGCTCGTTCACGTTCGATAAAGCATGAACGAGCTCATGCTCTATTCTCACTTAATCACGACCTTGAACTTCGTTCGAGCTCGTTCACGTTCGATAAAGCATGAACGAGCTCATGCTCTATTCTCACTTAATCACGACCTTGAACTTCGTTCG